>Ga0131853_10001882_pt1 | contig 37448 bp, 28 predicted proteins | sample TergutLab28metaG_FD_92764 | JGI IMG/M metagenome (GOLD analysis project Ga0131853, IMG submission 92764) | Labiotermes labralis P1 segment gut microbial communities from Petit-Saut dam, French Guiana - Lab288 P1 (version 2) (version 2) | ecosystem: Host-associated > Arthropoda: Insects >... | reverse complement strand
TTCGTTTTTTGTCCTATCCAGAGAACTATATCACTTTTCGTCCGTTTTCCTATCAAAAACCGTCAAGTATGTCTTCTACCTGCCTAGCTATTGGCTAGGACATTATTATACTAGGAGTGTTTTGAATGAGTGCAATTATTGTATTGATTATCGTTGGAATTGTAGCATTTGCGGGGATTGTAATCGTCTCTATCGCGGTTTCGTCTTGGGCGGCAACACAAAAGGCTAGGCATGCATCCCGCGGCCCAATTTCCGAGAAACTGGCAAACGAACTGAAAGCGGAACTCGCTGAAATAAAAGAAAACCTGGCGTCGATTAACAAAATGCTGCAGGAGGTCCAGTAACGTGAACGGCTTTGCGCCGATAAGCTACGAGGAGTATGCCAAGCTGTTTGACGCGCTGTCCCATCCTATGCGTATAAAAATTATAGGTATTTTGGCAGAGGAACGCCGGTATGTTAGCGAGCTTGCAAAATTGATAAATTTAAGCAGGCCGCTTTTATACATGCATCTTAAAAAGTTGGAGGACGCCAACATTGTTACCTGCAGTTACGAAATTTCAAGTTCCGGCAAAACAATGAAGTACTATGAAGTGAAAAATTTCGCCATTCATTTAACGCCGGTGCTTTTAACGGAAGTGGCGCGTACAATTCCTTTATTCAACCAGTAGTTGCACAAAATACAACCAACAATACAGCGGCTCAACCAATGGTATGTTCATGAATTTTGGGCGATGTGTTAACCTATAGTTGCATCCAAAAAGCGGATATGGAGGAATTTATGAAGCCTAAGGAAAAATACAACACATGGCAAAACTCTGTTTATGTACTACGCAATGCCTGGGCGCGGGACAAAATTGTAGTTTGGGTAATACTCTTACAAATATTTTTGGCTGTAGCTGTTTCCACAGTGGGGATATTCATGCCGGCAACAGTGGTAGAGCGCATTACAAGCAATGCCACGGTGCAGTCGTTGGTTATTACTGTTTTAGTGTTTACATTGGCTTTGGGCGTGCTGCGTGCCGTGCAGGCATACTTAGAGTCTAAAACCAACCTTAGGCGCACTGCTTTAAGAGTGAGACTTAACCACGACTTTATGAAAAAAATAATTGCCACCGACTATGCAAACCTAGAAGAAAAGAAATTTACCGACGCAAGGCAAAAGGCGCAAGAACACACAAACATGAATGCAGCCTCTACAGAGCAAATTTATTTTTGTTTCACGAGACTTGGCACAAACATTTTGGGTTTTATTGTGTACATCGTACTACTTGCCGCTATAAGCCCGCTTGTGCTATTAATAACAGCGGCAACCACTGTTTTTGGTGCTATTGCCAGGCGCTGGGCTAATAAATGGCGTTTTAACAACGATGACAGGCAAGCAACCTTTGGCAAGCGTATGTGGTATGTCAATTCCTTGGGCGGTAACCACGGTATGGCAAAAGATATCAGGCTTTTTGGGATGGCTGGCTGGCTGCGGTCAGTTTTCAAAAGCTATCTTGACAGGGGCTATGGATTCCACCGGCAGGTGCAGTCCCGCCAGTGGCTGGCAGATGCCACGGGCTTTTTAGGAAATTTTGCCCGTGACGGGGTTGCCTATGCGTACTTAATTTGGCAGGTGATAAATGGCGGCCTTCCCGTAGATGCCTTTGTGCTGCTGTTTGCCGCGGTTGGCGGTTTCTCGACATGGGTGTCGGGGATATTGGAAGAAATTGCGGCACTAAGCAGCCACAGCCTTAACTACTGCCGTGTGCGCGAGTTTTTGGAATATCCGGACAAATTTTTGCGGCAGGGCGGCGAAACAATACCCACGGAAGAGACTTATCAACTTGAAGCCCGTAACATCACATTCCGCTACAGCGGTGCCGACAAAAACGTGTTGGAAAATGTAAACCTAATAATTAATTCAGGGGAAAAATTGGCCATAGTAGGCCTAAACGGCGCAGGGAAAACTACATTGGTAAAACTCCTTTGCGGCCTGTACGACCCCATAGAGGGCCAGGTTTTGCTAAACGGCAAAGATATCCGAACCTTTGACCGCACCAGCTATTACCAGCTGTTTACCGCAGTATTTCAGGAATTTAACATATTGCCAAACTCAATAGCCAGCAATATCGCACAGCAGACAGGCGAAAATGTGGACACGGCCCGTGTTGACGAATGCCTAAATATCGCTGGCCTTTCCAATAAAATAGCCGCGCTACCAAACGGCATGGATACGCTTATGCTAAAAGACATAAACCCGGATGCGGCAGATTTTAGCGGCGGGGAAATGCAAAGGATAATGCTTGCCCGCGCCCTGTACAAAGACGCGCCAATACTTGTGCTGGACGAACCTACCGCTGCTTTAGACCCTATTGCGGAAAGCGAATTATACGAACGATACAACGAGCTTTCCTATGGACGCACATCTGTTTACATTTCTCACAGGCTGGCGTCTACCCGCTTTTGTGACCGCATAATCTTGCTGGATGGCAAAGGCATTGCCGAAATGGGTACCCATGACCAACTGCTTGAGCTAGGCAAAAAATACGCCGAACTTTTTGAAATCCAAAGTAAGTATTACAAGGAAGAGGTGGCGTAAAGATGGACAAAAAAATTAGCCCAAAGCAGCACATCTCTTTGACTTTCCGCGGATTAAAACTGCTTGCAAAACTCCCCAGGCCTGTACTGCTTTCCGTAGGGCTGTCAAACGTTTTTAGGGCGGCAGTTCCGTTTATAACTATCTGGTTTTCTGCCCAAATTATTAACGAACTTGTGGGTGCAAGGGATCAGAGCCGCCTTGTTTTCTTAGTGGCGCTAACCATTGGACTAAACCTTGCTGCCATGCTAATAAGCAGTGCGCTTGGCCGCTGGCGGGATGTTTGCACGGCGCAAAACTGGCAGGTATTTTTCAATTTGGTTAATGGCAAAATGCTAGACTTGGATTATACGGATGCAGAAAACCCCGAAATTCAGCAAACCCGCAGCAATATCACCCAGCATATGGGGGGAATGGGCTTTGGACTGGGCAGGTTGTTTGGCGCGTATGATAGGATTACAAGCGGGCTTGTTAGGGTTGTGCTATCTATTGCCTTTGCGTTTACTTTGTTTACCTACCCTGTACCAGGAAGCTCTGCCCTGGCATTTTTAGACTCGCCGCTTGTGGTAGTGTTGGTGCTTGTTGTACTGCTATGCAATATCTTTTTGGGGCCGCTTATTACCGCAAGGGGCGGCAAGATTTGGGTAAAGGCAAATGACATAAACAACAAAGGAAACCGCTTTTTCGGTTTTTATTTTTTCACCATGATAAACGAAAATACCCGTGCAAAAGACATTAGAATATATGACCAGGATCGCATGATTGACGATTCTGTCCGGGCGGGCTTCCCACTGCGCGAATGGCTGCAATTGGCCAGTTATTTTGACAACCACAATGCCGTTAGTGCCATCATCACCCAAATTTCCAGCGGGCTGATATACCTTTTTGTGGCGTTAAAGGCTTTTGCAGGGGCGTTCCCGGTGGGTAATATTGTACAATACGCCGGGGCAATTATGCAATTTGGCGAAGGCTTTGGCTCGTTGATATTGGCCGCCGGGGAGCTTGGAAACAATAACCCGTATATGGACGAAATTTTAAAATTCTTGGACACGCCAACCAAAATGTACAAAGGCACACGGCCCGTGCCTGCCGGCAACTATGAAATCGAATTTAAAAATGTATCATTTAAATACCCGGGCGGAGAAGGTAATGAAAAATACGCCCTAAAAAATCTTTCCATGAAGCTAAACATAGGCCAACGCCTTGCCGTAGTGGGTATGAACGGCAGCGGCAAAACCACCATGATAAAACTCCTGTGCCGCCTGTACGACCCCACAGAAGGCGAGATTACCCTAAACGGTATAAACATACGTGAATATGACTACGCGCAATATCTGTCCATTTTTGGCGTGGTGTTTCAGGATTTTGGACTGCTGCCCTTTACCCTGGGCCAAAATGTTGCTACAAGTGTCGAATATGACGCAGACCGTGTGCGCAAATGCCTGTCACAAGCCGGTTTTGATGAAAAGCTTGCCAAAATGCCGCACGGCCTTGACACATATCTATATAAAAATTTTGAAGACGACGGCGTGGAAGTGTCCGGCGGCGAGGCACAAAAAATAGCCCTTGCCCGGGCTTTGTACAAAAATTCCCCATTTATAGTCCTGGACGAACCCACAGCTGCCCTAGACCCCATTGCGGAATACGAGATTTATTCTACATTTAACGAAATTGTGGGCGACAAAACCGCGGTGTATATTTCACACAGGCTGTCGTCGTGTCGTTTTTGTGATGATATCGCTGTTTTCCACGAGGGCGAACTGGTACAGCGCGGCAACCATGATGCGCTTGTTGCAAATGAGCTGGGCAAATACCGCGAATTGTGGGATGCACAGGCGCAGTATTATGCGTAAAAAAATACAAAAAGAGGTTTGTGTTCATTTTGAACACAAACCTCCTGGAAATTTTTTCATTTACATAATTTCAATCACAAACGCATAGCTGTAGATTAAGACTACGCTTCCCCAATCGCCTGTTGTGCGGGCAGCTACGGAAAATCCATCTCTGCCAAGTCTGGCATCTGACGCAGCGGCAACAGTTATGGTGGCTTGGTTATCCACAATATAGAATCTTGGGCCGCCTACAATGGATAAACCATCCCGCCATGCTACGTTTAAGTCCACCCATGCGCCGTCAGGCATTCCCTGGGTTGTGACTACAATTTCTACTACGCCGCCCCGCTCCACTACTGCGGGGTTTGGCGTAACGCTTACGATTTTTGGTACTGCGGGTGTGGCTTCAAACAGCGCGTTAACAAGCAGCACATGAACTTTTTGGCCATACACCGTGATATATAGGTTGATGTATTGCCAGTCACCGTTTTTGTTAACGTCAACCATGTTGAAGTAATCTGCCCAGCCTGTACCTGCTACCCACATTCTGTTGACTCTTACAAATTCCATTGCGCACTGCCCGTCTTGGTCTGTGGTAACAATGGTATCTGCGGCGGCAAGGTATACCGGCACATTTACACTGTCAAGCTGTGTCCACATGCGTATTGTGCCGCTGGCGGCAAGGCCAGGGTTTGCCCGTGGATACTGCGTGCCACCAGGGCCATTGTTAAAGATATTCCAGCCAAATACCGGCGGTATAACTTCCTCAAACAGCGCGTTTACAAGCAGCACATGCACTTCTTGGCCATACACCGTGATATACAGGTTGATATACTGCCAGCTGCCATTATCTTTGTTGACATCAACCATATTAAAATAGTCTGCCCAGCCTGTACCGGCAACCCAAACTCTGTTAACTCTTACAAATTCCATTGCGCACTGCCCATTTTGGTCAAGTGCAACAATGGTATCCGCCGCGTCAAGGTATACCGGCGCATTAACACCGTCAAGCTGTGCCCACATGCGTATTGTGCCCGAAGCGGCAAGGCCTGCGTTTGGCCGTGGATACTGCGTACCGCCCGGGCCATTGTTAAAGATATTCCAGCCAAATACCGTTGGCTGTACATCATATGCAAATTCCCAACTGGCATGCAGTACTTTGTTGCCGGTTTCTGATGGCCCAATCACCGGGCGCGGCGCACCGCTGCCGTTTTGGTTTGTAAACCAACCACGGAAAACATAGCCGGGCCGTGTAGGTATCGGTAACGTAAGCCCTGTGCCCCTGCTATAGTTGCTGGTATAAATAGTCGTTGTTGTGCCAATAACACCGCCATGCAAATGCAGGGCAATATCATATAGGTTTTCCCTTACCGTGATGCGGACTACCGCCGTGTGTACAGCCGCCGCGCGCGGGTCGGTAGATGTTACTCTGGCATATACAAAATGTTGGCCCGCCGGTAAGTCTGCGGTAATGTTTAATGTGTTGCCAGCAAACCCGGTAAAGCCTTGCCCCGCAGCAATTGGTGTGCCGCCAGAACCCGGTAGTCTGTTCATATAAGAAGTTGGGTCTGGTCTAAACTGGCTGCCGTCGGGCAACAAGTACCACTGGAACCTTAGCGTACCGTCCAGGCTGGTTGCAACACCAGCCAAATTACGGTTTGTAGCATTAATAATTTTGGCCTGCACATCTATACCGTTTGTTAGCGGGCGGCCTTCTTCCGTAACAACATCCCAAATAGGCCGCTGCCTTTGCAAGTAGATATTTAAGTCATTGGTCATGCGGATTGTAAAGAAGTCGCTTGTTGCAGACTGTCCACCCGCGCTTACAACAACAAAGAAATACGTATCCTGGGTCATTGCGTTGGCCATGTCCTGAGTAATTGCCAATATAGCATCGGTTGCGTCTGCAATAGCCACAGCACCGTCTGTTGACCGTACAGAGTTTTGATACCATTGATACGTGAGCGGTGCAGCGATATTGCGCCTTTCTGCCGTTACGCCAATTGCCCCAAAGCCGGACGCACCGTGTTCCGTAGAAATAACCCGGGTAATTATGGTAGTTGGGTGCGGTGCCATCATTAGCCCCGGTTGCTGCGTAATAAGAATTTCCGCGTCTGTACTTACGGGCAGCAGCGGGCTTGGCACAAGTGCCGTGCTGGACTCTACACCCTGGTGATTGACCGCGGTTACATAATAGAAATGACTGCCTGCGCTAACGTCCATACGGGCCTGCCAATCTATAAATGTAAGCACGCCGTTTGCGGCTTCGCTTGCAGGCATGGATGCTATAAGCCTGTCTTGGCTTGGGTTTGGCGTACCTTCTACGCTGTAATAAATATTATAGAACCAGACGTTATCACTGGCCGGGGAAGCATTCCACTGTATTGTGTTGTGGGCGGTTCTGATATAGGCACTACCAGCGTGGCCCGATACTTGGCGTGTGCCGTTGAATTGGTCAACAATTTGAACTGTAACAGGGGCGGGGGCCACTGTTGCAAAAACGGACCTGTCAACTGTGCCTGTTGCTGCGGCATTTGTAAATGTGAAGCTATTGCCGCCGCCTACTGCGCGTACTACATTGGAAAGGGTGTCGCTTTCAAGCCCGGAGTGTTCGCGGGTGATAACCGCAAAATAGTAAGTGCCGTTTGCCAGCCCCAAAGAAGCTAGGTCAAAAGACTGATCATCCGCAAGCCTTACGCCGCCGCGGGCATCTGTTGCTTCGCGCCCGGCGGGTATCAGGCCTACTTGCTGCCATGTTGCCATGCCGTCGCTGGACATATAAATTGGATAGTATGCGGTTTCGCGAAGTCTTTCGCCATTACCAAAACGATGAACGTCCCACATAAGGTCGCTGCCAGCACCGCGTACATTGGCCGCTGGGAACGGATAACGCGCAACCGCGACAAAAACGCCGCTATGCATAGAACCTTGCGCTCCCCAGCTCATTCTGCTAAGCATACTGGAGTTGTACACTACTTTTGTGCTGTCCGGGCTTAGTATTGGGCGGGCGATTGTGTTGTACGCACCGCCTGGGCCCTCGGTAAATGTGTTAACGAATCTTTCAAGATTATTGTCGCCGCCGCTAAATGTGCCGCGCCCAAGTACCATTGTTGCCGGTGAAGTTCCGGCTGGGATAAGGCCGCTTGCAAGGCCGTCTGCCGCGCGCGAGCCGCCTACAACAAAGTCGTCGCAGTGCCCATCGAATGCTACATGTCCGCCGCTAAAGCCGGTAAAGCGGTCGCCCACCACTGTTGCTGTAATTTGGTCAGCTGGCAGGATATTGCCGTATTCGTCAGCAATTTCTAAAATAACAAGGCCAAAATTACTGTTGCCGTGTTCTGTTCCCCAGTTCATTGGGCGGCCGGTTGCATAGCCAAAATATGCAATACGCGTACCATGCGGCCCCCATGCCATGTGGCTCATAAAGCTGGTGTCTATGCCCAGGAAGTTTTCCGGGAACAGGCCGCTATCATGCGGCAAACGCCCGCCAGGTGCATGTGTATATAGGAATGGCAGCTGATTTTCAAGCAGCCACTCGCCACCTCTGGTAATGTACCAGGGGCCAAGTCCAACACGTGTGCGCGGCCCGGTAACATACATAAGGCTGTTGTCTGGCAGGCGGGTAAATGCCGTGCCGCGGATACTGTCCTCGCCAAGCAAGGCTAAGTCTGCATTGCCGGATGTTGCAGGGGTAATCCAGCCGTCGGCTATATCCTGCGTAAGCCTGCCAGTTACAAGCGGGAATACAGTTATTTGCCCATAGGTTGGCGAGTTTGGCCCCATGTCTATGAAATACACATTGGATAGGCCATTGCCGTCCAGGCCGCGGTTGGGTAGGCCAACATTGTCGCCAATTGCATCCGTTACAAAAATAACATTGGATTCGGACGGGTAGCTGTGTATCATTTTTTGCCTGCCCCAAAATTCTTCCGGGAAGGTTGCAACACGCTCTGCCACATTTGGCCATTGCATGTTGGAAATATCTATCCTGTAAAGCCCTTTTTGCCCCGCGAAATATGCCCAGTTAGGGTTGAATCTATCCCATACCCATTGCACAAGCGCACTGCTGTGCCCAAAATATGATTCGATATCCGCGCCGGGCACTACCCATTGCAGGCCGCTGTGGTAGGTAAGCTCATCAAAAGGAAGCATACCAAAACCGCCGCCGTCCGCGCCTACAACATATAGCGCATTTGTACCCCAGTTTGTTTGGAAGTCGGGATACTTGTCCCATGCGGCAAACATTCTGCCAGACATAAGACCCATTACAGAGCCGTCTGCGTTCCAGCCCTGGCGCTGCAGCGTGTTGTGCGTCATGGTTATAGAGTGGGAATTGCCAAGCCGCCAAATATGTGTGCCGTATTGCCCGTCGCGGAAATGCATGATTTCCGGCTGCATACTCACGCCAGTCTGGTTACAGCCTGTGTATAATATATCCATAGGCTTGTCGTTAAGGTAGCTCCAGCGGGCAAAAGTTTCCACAAGATTGTGAGGAATGCTGCCGGCAAATTCCGTCCTGCCGAGTAGTTCCTGCGAAGGAACGGCATCCCTTGCGCCTGCTATTGTAATTGTGAATACTCTTGAGGTGCTGCCATACGTATTTGAAGCGGTAATTGTAAACGAGTACGTCCCAACAGTAGCCGGGATGCCCGAAATAATGCCGTCCGTGCTAAGATTAAGACCCGTAGGAATGCCGCCGGCGGTTATTGCCCATGTAATTGGCGATATGCCTGTTGCGGCCAATGTTAGGCCATATGCTATGCCGGTCAAACCATTGGGCAGTGTGTCTGTGATAATTTCCGGTGAACGCGGGGCTACTCTAAGTGTAAATTCTCTATAGTCTGGGCCAAATTGGTTTATGGCCTCGATTGTAAATGTGAAATTGCCGACTGCTGTTGGCGTCCCAGAAATTACGCCTGTTGCGGCGTTAAGTGTCAAGCCAGGAGGCAGATTGCTGCCGGCTGCAACTTGCCATGTAATTGGGGTTGCGCCCGTTGCTTCAAGTTTAATATTTGCAGCAGTGCCAACGACTACTGTTTCCAGTGTTGCGGGCGTTGTGATGGCTGGCGTGGCAAAAGTAACTTCCACAACTGTGGAAACACGGTCCCACGCGCCGCCGATGCCGGATACTACTGCGTAGAAGAAAACGGGATTGCCCGCACCTGCTGGCGGGGCATTTGGAATTGTGAAAGTGCTGCCCGTTTGCCCAGCTACTGTGCTGCCTGTATTTAGCCTTTGCATACTTTGTGTCAAAGGCAGGGTGGACGTACTAAAGTCGTCCCAGTACCACTGGATGCTGACTGTACCGGCAGAGTTTGTTGCTGATATTTCGATTATGTCGCCGGGGAGTGCGGTTGCTGGCATATCTACGTTGGTTACTGTAATAAAATTCTCACCAGGGCCGACATTTACTACTATTACCGGGCTGGCAGCAGAGAACACATTTGTGTTTGGGAAGCCTGCCCACCTGGATGAGCGATAGAAATAAGTTGTACCCTGCGGTAAATCGGCAGGAATTACAAATGCATTTCCGGCACCGTTCAAAACTCTTGTATCAGTAGAGGTGTTGGTTGCAGGGTCAAAATTCTCGCTAGAGCGGATATTGGTGCGGAAAAATTGGGTTCCGCCATTTTGCCAGTCCCATGCATCGGTGACACCGCCAAAGGTTGCCGCAGTGTTTGTGGCTGGGCCAAAATTTAGTACCGGCGCAAGGGTGGAAAGCCTTCCATGCCAGTTTGTGCCGCTGCCCCAGTCGCCAATGTTCCCGGGTGGGTTAGTCAAAAAGTTTTGCTGCCATGCAGAGTTGGCATTACCGTTATTATTGTTGCCGGCAGAAAGCCCAAACCACGCGCGCGGCTGCCGTACATTAATTACAAAAAAGTCGGAAGTAGCACTGTAACCTGGGTTGCTTGCCACCGCGTAAAAATACCATATGCCAAGCGGCAAGTCCTGCGGTAGCAGCAAAGTTGCGCTAGAGCCGGTAGCTACTTGCACCGCGCCTGTGGTAGACGCCGTATCATTTTTGTACCATGCGAAGGTTAGCGCGTTGGTTGCCGCAACAGAAAGGGAATTTGGAAACATGCCCTCATGGTTAATGAAGCCGTGCGCCACATCAAATGAATTTTCAATATTAAATGCGCCGCCTGCAACGCCGCCCATAATGTCTGTTATTGTAACTGGCTGAGGGGTAAGATTTTCGCCGGTTACGGCAATTGTAAATGTTTTTTCGTCAAAGCCGCCGCCAACAGGGGCAGGGTTGCCTGTTATATCAGCTGTACTGTTGGTTGCGCGTACTGTAAAGGTAAAGTTCCCCGGTGTTATAGGCGTACCGGCGATTTGATTTTCTATCAACGATAGCCCCGGGGGCAAAGTCCCGTCTGCGATAGACCATATGATAGGTCTGCTGCCGCCGGTTGCAAGTGTTGCTGTGTAGGAATCGCCTGTCTCTGCCGTCAATGATATGGTTAGGTCGCTGATATCAGGCAGTGTAACTACCCGTGCATCGCCACCGCGTACAGAGTGGATGCCAAAGTTTGCGCCGCATGCCATTACAAAGTAGAGTGTGTTGGGTTCCATATTACGGGCAACATAACGATTATTGTCCCAGTTTACGCCAGAAAAGAACGCAAAACCTATAATGTCGGCTTGTGCCTGGCTTATCCAGCCTTCGTCAGTGGCTAAGGCACGGACATTGTAGCCTATGGGAATACGTTCTGTTTGTCCTGGGTCACGTGCCGCCCATCTAACCTCGAAACCTGTTGACGTAACCGTTTCCGGCACTACTCTTGTGCTTATGCCGTTTGACGGCGTTGTGTGATGCCCTGTCCATGGTGCGCGCCAATTTTCCAAGCCCCCGGCATGGGACTCACCTGTCAAATTAGTATGCATAAACCCCGCGCCATTGTTTATCACTTTGATAATGTTGGACAGCTGTGTAGCCGTCACAGGCGCAACCGCATAAAAGTATTCGCGCAGTGGGTTTAAGCCTGCACTGGTAAATTCAGATGCGCCAGAAACCAGGAATACATCGGGAGGGTTGCTTAATGTAGTCTCCCAGACGTAAACATAGTAATCGCCGCCGTCCGGGGTCCAAGAAAGGTTTACATAATCCATATCGCCGCCCACAACCACCAGTGGAGTAGCGGCATTAAAAGGTGTAGCTACTTGATACTCTGGCTCAAAAGCCGATACATTCGTAGGCAAAAAAGCGCCCAGCATAAGTATGGCTAGCGCAATGGCTGTAATCTTTTTCGCCATTGTCTTGACAGTGCTCTTTCTCATTATGGTTCCTCCTTTAGGTTAGTTGTGGCGAGTTTATACCATAAGCTATGCACTGTCAATGGTTTCCAGATTCAGTTATTCCGCAGAAAAATCGTCAAAATATCCCCGTATCAAAATTACGGGTGTACCCTTGTCGCCGCTGCCGCCCATCAAGTCGCAAAGGCTGCCCACCAAGTCGGCATAAAAGCGCGGTGTCGTACCTTCGCGATAGGCATCTGGGTTTTGGTGTTTTTCCTTTATTGCCTGGGTAATGGCTTTTTGCTTTTCAGCACCTTTTAGCCCACCAAAGGCATTGTCTGCTACAAACTTGATTTTTATTTCCATAGGCTGGCCGCCCAGGCCCTGTGTAAAGCCCGGCGAAACCACCGGGTCTGCAAGTTCCCAAATGCCGCAGATAGGGTCTTTAAACGCGCCGTCTCCGTAAACAAGCACCTCTAGCCGCGCGCCTGTTTTCTCATACATGCAGGTTTGTAGGTTGTGCACAAATTCGCTGGCTTTCCCCGGGAACAGTTTTAATGTGTTTTCCGTAGAAAGGTTGGAGCCAAGTACGCCATAGCTTTCGTTATAGCCGCTGCCATCTATGCTTTTACTAAGGATGTCGGACAAAGTGTAAACCTTAGCGGCCCCGGCACGCAAAAGGCGGGCTTTTGTGCTATTGCGGCTGTGAATTTCGCCCACGATTACGTGTTTTGTCAGCTTCAAAATATCCCGAGGGGCGGTACTAAAATAAATGCTGATATTCTTGCCCGCAGTTTTATACAGCTCTACATAGTCCACATCGGTAAACGCGTGTTTGTACGCGCCGCCGCATGCGGCATAAAACTCGTCCGCTGTCGCCATCTTGCCGTCAAGTTTGTCGCGGACATCGTCCAAAATGTCGATATCCATAACCGGGTTGCCAACTTCGTCATTTGGATAATTTAGCAGCACATGCAGCTTTTTTGCCCCGCGGGAAATGCCCTTCAAAATATTTAAAAAGCGGTTGCGCGACAGCATTGGAAACACAAGGCCAATTTCCTCGTCCCCAAACTTAGACCGCACATCCGTAGCAATATGGTCGCATGTGGCAAAATTGCCTTCTGCTTTTGCTACAATACCTTCCGTAACACCTATGATATCTCCGTCTTTTAATGGCTTGCCTTCCGACTCTGCAACTTTTATAACATGGGTGGCTGTTATGCTAACCAAATCGTCCCCCGGGCCGATAATAGGTAGCCGTATTCCTGTTGCCGTTGTGCCTGTTAATCGCATGTAAAATGCCTCCTTTGATTTAAGTAGGGGCTCTGCCCCTACGACCCTCTCGCAAACTACGTTTGCTGGCCGGGCGGCCTTGCGCTTCGCGCAACCTGCTTTGCAGGGGTGTGCCCCGCCGCTACAACGGGCAAAGCCCGTTTCCGCTTCCTCCGCTTCGCTGCGGGGAGCGCGACGGCGCGCTTTTTATGAGGGCGCTTGCCCCAGACTTGCAAAAAGGCCATGCAGGCGCGTTTAATAACGCTTGCATGGCCTTTTCACTTCCCAAAAACGGGAGAAATGGATTCGCCAAAATATTAGTGTTAAATGGGCGGTGAGGGACTCAAACCCACGACTTCTACCACGTCAAGGTAGCACTCTATCAGCTGAGTTAACCGCCCGCTTACATTATTATAATATCAAGATTTGCGCACTTTGTAAATCATTTGTTTCATTTCTTTTTTCATTTTTTTTGCAAAATTGCTCTTGCGTCCCTTGTCGTGTTGTGCTATATTATTGCGCACGGGGGCGTGGCGCAGTTGGGAGCGCGCTTGAATGGCATTCAAGAGGTCAGGAGTTCGACCCTCCTCGTCTCCAGTAAGTTGTGAAACCCCTGTGACAAAGTGTCATAGGGGTTTTTCATTCAAATACATATTAATAAATGCAGGAGGATATTATTCAATGGACACCAGTATAATAACGATATTGGTTAGCGCACTTGGAGGTGCTTTAGTTTCTTCACTAACAGGATTTCTAACAATTTATTTTAACAACAAACATTCATTTAGAATGGCAAAGGAAAAAGATAAATACGAATATGGGCAGTATACCAATCGTATGCTATACAGATACTTAGAAGAATTAGAGCGGGAATCTCAACTTATGGACTACTTAAATGTAGATGAAATGTATAATGAGGCTAGAAAATGCAGAGAAAAAATACGCGTAATTTATTCGTTGGCTAAACCATTTTTAAATGACGATACTATAATTTGCCTATGCAGTTATTCTAACAAAGAAATGCATTCTTTCGAAAATGCTTATTCCCCTATAAAAGAAAAGGCTTCCAAATCAGGCAGAGTATCAGGCAAAGTAAATATTAACAGTGATGACCGAGATAGAATTAATACATGGCTAGCAAGCTTAAGCAAATTTAGAAAAAATTTAGTTGCAAGCATTCAGGAAGAGCTTAGGGAAATAAAAAATAGTCGAATTTAATTGCCTTGGTATTGCGCATCATCACGCGAGCAGTGCGTGGAGGACTCCATCCCGCATACTCGCTATGGCATTGCCCCAGACCCCATTCAATTCGCCACCACATTGCGGCGGCTACACGGCAAGTCGCTAAACTAACCAACAGGAAAAAAGGAAGAGGCAAATGGAGAAGTTAAAACTATATTTGGATATGTGTTGCTACAACAGACCTTATGATGACCAGCAGCAGACACGGATACATCTTGAATCTTTGGCAAAACTTCATATACAACAGTCATTAGTGAATGGCGAGTTTGATTTTGTATGGTCATTCATTTTGGAATTTGAAAATAGCAAGAACCCTTACCCGCTAAGACGAGAAACGATATGTAAATTTTCATATCGCTGTACCCAATATGTGGATGAAACAAATGCTGATGAAGTCATAAAAATAGCAACGCCCATCATGGCAAGTGGCGTGAAGGAAAAGGATGCCCTGCATGTAGCCTGTGCCATTCACACATCTTGTGATTACTTTCTAACAACTGATGATAGGCTATTAAAATATATAACCGAACGGATAAAAATATTGAGCCCTGTAGAGTTTGTGAGTGAAATGGAGGGAAATTTATAATGAGCGATACAATTATAATGGAAAGAGGAATGCGCTCCCTTGTGGATAGCTTAGGGGAAGTGGACGCAGAGAGATTTATAACACGGCTGATTCGAGAACCCTTCGATTACACAAAATGGCAACGTGATTTATTTGAGGGGATGACCATTGAAGAAATCAGTAATGAAGCTGTGGAGTACTGCAAAGCCAACCCCAGATAATACTCTTCTAAGCTTATTTCCGACTAGCTTGGTAGCGTGTTTCGATGGTATCCAGAAGGTCAGCGTTTCACAAGAAAAAGTTATGAAAGGAAATTGAAAATGAACACATTAATAGCGGTTAACATCGCCCCATTTGGTGTCGGGGATGAGCTTTCGAAGTATATAGCTGAAGTTGTTAGGGTTATAGAAGCTTCTGGGCTTCCCAGCCGCACAACATCGATGTTTACTGAAATCGAAGGCGAATGGGATGAGGTTATGAAGGTTGTAAAAGATGCTACTTTTGTACTTGCTGAAAAAGGTATTCGCACCAGTGTTACGCTAAAAGCCGACATCCGGCCTGGTTATACAAACAGGATAACAGGCAAAATTGAAAAACTGGATAGCATATTGGGAGGCAAGCGAGGGGACACCCTTTCGTTGTCATAACGTAAGTTGTCACCCGTCCAATGCGGCAATACATATTCTTTCATCTTGGAAGGGGAATTGGCAATGAAATTCAACAAAATAAAATGGTACCTGTATCTGTCGCTGGTTATAGCTTTCGCAATTTTTACGAATGGCGCAACGCTTCAAGCGCATACCTATGGCGATGCTTTTCCAACCGCTGCCGAAGCGGCTTTTGTCCATCCGTCCGCGGCAGATTTTAACGGGGTGCAGATAGACCCTGATACCGGCAGGTTAATCCCATCTGCATTTAACATGGTCCAAACCTTTGAAACAGGCCTAGCCCCAACCAGGTGGGTTTATGTAGGTATGGTGGACGCCCATGGCGCAGACGACAATAACCCCGGTACATTCGAGCAGCCGTTTGCAACTATTGGCAGGGCTTTTGATGTTGCTACAGCGGGCACAGCCATACGTATACTGCCGGGCGACTACACCGCAGCCGCAAATGGCGGCGAACGTCATACATATGTTGGCTGGACATGGAATCATTTGCAGGATAGGTATGCAGTAGGCACTGCGGAAGCCCCTATATGGATTGGCGGCATCCCGGGCATGGAAAAGCCAATTCTACAAAGGCTTACCATCGTAATTCCAAGATATCTAATTGTTCATGACCTGGAAATTAGGCAAACGGAAGAGTATCACGGTCTGCATATAAATGACGGCGGGGAATTTCCTGCTGCGCATAATCTGGTAGTCAGAAATGTGCATGTAACCCTGCAAACGTACAATTTAAGCCAGTTTAGAATTAACGGCATAAATTACGCCTGGTTTTTTGACAACTACGCTGGGGTGGATACCTGCGACAGAATTAGAACCGACAACAACTGGGTAGGTGATTGGCAGCATGCCGCCGCGCTTAATACAAATGGCGGCCATAACTGGCAGGTGGCGTATAACTACTTCCACAACTTTACAATGATAGGCATAAAGTTTAAGTCGGGTAGCACAAACATAGATATTTTCGGGAATTTGTTGGTTAACCCGGGGTACACAGCTCTGCAATTGGGTCAGGCTGGGAGCCTTGACGCGTTTCGTCCGGCCCGTCAGGCGGGCGACATGCACGGCACCAGCTTGCGGGCGTTTTCAAATATTGTAATTGGCGGATACAATTCTTCGGCTTTTACAAGCTCTAGGTATAGTTACATTGTTAATAATACGCTGATACTGCCGGCCGGTAATGCCCTGTTAATTTCGCGAAGCGAACCGTACGAGGATGCACTTTTTGACGCGGCTCCTCACTACAACACATTTGCGAACAACGTAGTTATAACCGACAGGTATAATGCCGTATTTAGTATTGACAGGCACTCGCTACAGTCGGTGCACACTTTTACGGTAGAGAACAACCTCTTCTATAATATCGACTCCCCCGACACGCCTCCTATAGGGCAGACCTCCCCGCTTGCAAACATAAACTATACATTGGCAAACCCGCTGATAGAGAACGATGCAGGCATACTTGCGTCAACTGCCCTAAATAATTTATCGGTTGCAAGACGGACGCAGAACATGAATATCAGCCCGGCAGATTTAATTTTACAGCTCGGAAGCCCTGCGGCCTATGGCGGTGTGGTGTTTGACTTTGTACATTCAGACTTCTTTGGCAGACCCTTTAACGCATACAATCCAAGTCTTGGTGCGATTCAATGCTTGGAAGTAGTGCCACCGGCTGTCATCTCTGCCGTTTCTGAATCTACCGATGTTCCTGACGAAACAGACGTACCCGATGAAACCGACGATACCGGTATATCTGCTGCAATGTGGGCATTATTCGCCGCTATTGCCATTATCGCAGTGCTGTTGGCATTTGTTGTTTTCCGTAAGTTACTGGGGAAACATGTATGATGAAATTTTTCGGATGTTTCATCCCCTTACAATTAAAAAGTAGGCGAGAGCAATTTTGTTATAATGTATAACTAGCGTATCGGCTGGTGCCGTCAGCGTTTCACAAGAAAAAGCCATGAAAGGAAATTGAGAATGAACACATTAATAGCGGTTAACATCGCCCCATTTGGTGTCGGGGACGAGCTTTCGAAGTATATAGCTGAAGTCGTTAGGGTTATAGAAGCTTCTGGGCTTCCTAGCCGCACAACGTCGATGTTTACTGAAATCGAAGGCGAATGGGATGAGGTTATGAAAGTTGTAAAAGATGCTACTTTTGTACTTGCTGAAAAAGGTATTCGCACCAGTGTTACGCTAAAAGCCGACATCCGGCCCGGTTATACAAACAGGATAACAGGCAAAATTGAAAAACTGGATAGCATATTGGGAGGCAAACGAGGGGGAATTCAGTAATTGTCGCCACTGCGGGATATTCCACAAACTACGCAGCCTTAACTACAAACCATTTATTCAGCTCCCAGAAAAGTGCTGCCTGGCGGTATTCGTCATTATTATCATTGACCAACCGTGCCGCCACCTTATGCCAAATTCCTATGCCGCCAGCTTGGAACGAACCCCTGGGCTCGACTTCCAAAGTTTTTTCTACAATGTAACGGTTATCGCCAACTTGGAAATACAAAAGCTCATAATCGGCATTAGGGAATATGTCGATAGTTACTGGTATATACTCTTTGTTTGGGTGCACATATCGTTTGTCGATGAAACCCCGCTGGCAGAATCGGCCATCGGCGAAATATAGGAATGTTTCATGCCTGGAATAAGCTGTATTGTCTGGCATTTCTTTTAGTTCTGCCCTAAGTTTAAAACGAATGCCAACACCTTTTTCTTTTAGGAAAGCAAGTAGTGTAGATTCGTAAATATGCTTTACTTCATAGCAAGAGTTGTCGGGAGTCCAGTACATAATAGGTTTTATATTGCCGTCAGGAAGCCACACTATCCGCACTGTTACTGGGACAGCATGTTCGTTTGCTTGTTTGAGGTAAATCACAATATTTTCTGCCAACATACTCACCTCTAGCTTGTTTAATACGTATAAAATGTTTGGGCATCGCCTATATCATTATTAGCATTTATTGATTTTAAGCGCTCTGACATAAGAACTGCACGTTGCAAAGCAAACTGTCCGAACCGCCCCCTAATTCGGTCAACAGTGCGTTCAAGTTGTTCAAATTTTTGACGTTTCTGCTCATCGTCAAACAGGCTTAACTGATACACTGCATTTTCTGGCACAAGGTCCACGCCACATATACCAAGGGTGCGGATGGGGTTATGCCAGCGATAATTTTTCTTAAACAGTTCCATAGCTGCGGGCACTATTTCTGCCGTAAGGCTGGTTGGGCGTGTTAATTTCATCCGTCTTGTGCACGAGAATAACTCGTTATCTCTTATAGAAATCATAAGAGTTGTAGCTTTGAACCCACTTTCTCGCATACGCTGCGAAACGGATTCACCAAGCATATAAAATGCTGCCCGTACATCATCATCTGTATTTAGGTCACGGGGCATGGTGTTACTGCTGCTGATAGACTTAACGTCGTCTGCGCTTTCGGTATAGGCAACCGTTGTACGATCCAGCCCATTTGCCATAGTCCAAAGGGATGCCCCTGTTTTGTTTCTTAATATATTGCAGATATTATCTGGGCAACTATTAGCCAGGTCCCCTATTGTATATATGCCCCTACTGGCGAGTTTCTTTGCAGTAGAGTATCCCACATATAACAGGTCGCCCACTGGTAATGGGAACACCTTTGTTTCCCGGTCTTCATTCCACATTTCGTAGACGCCGTTGGTTGGTGCCAGGTCGCTGCCCAGTTTGGCATAAGGCAAATTGTCACCTACGCCTATGGATACGGTCAAGCAAAGTTGCCGCCATATTGCTTGCCGGATATTTTCTACGGTTTTCATAACCGTGGCGCGGTCTCCGTATAATTGTAACCACATTTCATCGCTCCCAAATGGTTTTATTGTATCGGTATGCTGAAGCACAATTTCCCGCATCCGCTGGGAAAAATAGAGATATAACGGGTAGTTGGCCGGCAAAATAATGAGGCTGGGGCAGATTTTTAGAGCTTCACGTATAGATGAGCCCGTTTTTATTTTCATTGTCTTGGCGATAGGCGACTTAGTAAGGACAATGCCCTTGCGGGACTCTTGATCCCCGCCGACAACAAAAGCTTTGCCTCGTATATCGGGGCGAAACAAAGCCTCAATTTGGCCATAAAAATAATTTGCGTCGATATGCGCAACTGCTGCGGGCATAACTCTCACATCCCTATTAGAAGAAGTATACACATTATATCGAACATATGTTTCCTGTCAACCATTTATTTATGTCAATTTGTAGATTTTTTGCGACAAACTATGTTATACTGCTACAGGCAATAACAAATACATACAGTGTGGGTGAAAAGGTGAAAATATGAAAAAAATATGTTTGTACTACTTTTCTGGAACGGGAATGACTAAATATGTGATGGGCTGTTTAGCTGATGAAATTAAGAAGCACAATATTTCTGTTGATAGTCATAGAATTGAAGAGGCCATGGGGCAGTCTATTGATTTATCCGATTATTGCGGGCTGGTGATTGCCTACCCTGTACACTCGCTTAACCCGCCTAAGATAGTGGCCGATTTTGTTAAAAAGTTGCCCCGGTCAAGCGGTACGAACGTATTCATTGTTTATACTTGCAGTGCAGACGCTCCTGTTAATTATGCTTGTTCTAATTTACTGATAAAAAGATTGAGCCGCAAGGGCTACAAAGTGAGTTATGACAAACTGGTTGAGATGCCATCTAATTTTGCGCATAGATACACAGACAAACAAGCCACACAAGCCTTAGTTGCGGCAAATAGCACAACTGCACTTATCGCAAAAGATATAGCGGCGTCAAAAACTCATTTTATGCAGCCAAGCTTTGGTACTAAAGTGCTATCTTTTCTTGCGCGCATTGAATGGATTGGCGCACCTATTATCGGTAAGTTTTTCTATGCAAAAAAAGATTGTGTCCATTGTTTAAAATGTGTAAAAAATTGCCCGGAAAAAAATATTGCAATGAAGAGAGAGCGAGTAGGCTTTAAATTTTCTTGTGGAATATGTATGAGATGTGTGTATCAATGCGAAAAAAATGCGATTCATATCAGGTGGCCGTTTAAATTTATCCGCTTTGATAAATGGTATGACAATGGAATATTTAAGCGAGACTAAAGAAATTATCAAAAATGCTACTTGACAATATCATCTTGTAGCATTATTCTTAATATATCAACCATCCGCTAGGGGTGCTGTTATATTCTAACAGCTGAGAGTTACCCTTTGTACCTGCTCCGGATAATGCCGGCGAAGGAAAGCGAAGACAAGAGCTGTCCTCCTTTATGCGGAAATCATGAGGAGGTTTTTTTATGTCATCGACAATGACAAAGTCAAAAGCATTGGCAGTTTGTGCAATGTGTATTGCACTAGCGTTTATGCTAAACCAGGTTTCACTTTTTAGGATGCCGCAGGGCGGGTCAATTACCCCTGCAAGTATGTTGTTTATTGTGCTTGCCGGGTATTGGCTGGGGCCTGTATACGGTTTTTTTGCCGGTATAGCCATGGGGCTTTTGAATACGGCAACCGGGGCATTTGTTGTTCACCCGGTGCAGTACGCGCTGGACTACTTATTAGCACCCGGTATGCTGGGGCTGTCCGGGCTTTTCCGTAACCAGAAATTTGGGTTGCACATTGGTTATGTAGCGGGCGTATTTGGGCGTTTTCTAATGGTGTTCCTGTCGGGTTTAGTGTTTTTTGGTATACTAGCCGGCAATTTTGATGCTTTGGGGATGGGGAATGTAGCTTTTTGGCCGGCGTTTACATTCTCGATAATTTATAATATAAGCTACATTGGTCCGGAGCTGATTGCCACTTTGGTCATTATAAGCCTGCCTGCAATGAAACATGCCATAGATGTTGTTACAAAAAGCGTTGTCCCACATGATGTGTATCTTCAAATGACAAGGCATAAAGGTTCTGTTTCGGCTAAGGCGCGTCTTGTTACGGGTGCGGTTGTAGCCGGTTTTGGCGGGTTGGCATTTGTGCTTGTGTCATATATAACCCGGCTAGAGAGCTTTGCAATTGCCCACCATGCATACAGTGTGGCTTTGTTTACAGACGAACCCACGCGCCTACCAAGGATGATTGAACGCAATACAGGGCAAATTACGGCACTTCAAACCGCGGGTGTTTTGCTTTTGACACTTGGAGTTGCACTGGCAGTTTCGGTATTGATGCCTACCAATACTTCCTGTCAAGCCCCCGATACGAAATAGCCTCGGCAATGTGTTCATCTTTTTTTAGCCATTAGGAGTCTTTTTATATTCCTTGACGATTAGATCCAAGAGCAATAGCTGGCGCTGTCTCATATGAAATCTTTGATACTTCGACTGTTTGTGTTTCAACACATTCAAATAATTCTTCATCGAAAATAGCAATGTTGAGACCACCATGGCTCAGGGTGCTATCATACTCAACACCGTCATACCCTTGGCTTTTAATAAATTCAGCTATATACTGTGTCGGCAGATAACTCAACAAACTATCGCTTCGCCTCAATGGCTTTGCTATTTCTGCTGCTATTTCATGAAAGACTTTTCTGTTCGCCGCAAATTTTTCAAACTCCCCAACATATAGAAAGGGGCTGGTCCTGCCTACACCAGAGAGGTTGACGACCTTTATGTCACGGCTGCATTGGAATGTTCCAATAGTTATATAATCATAAACACTTGCTCGGACTTCATTAAGTACAGTTATTGGGTCAGATGATAAATATAATATACCAACACCTTCTGGGTTGATACGTCCAGCTGTTCTTCTGTCTTTTGGCGGTGCGCCCATGCTTTCTTTTAAGAAACCACCTTTATCCGAGCTTATCCTTGCTCTGTACATCTGTGTGCCGGACGGGTAGTTCTTCGTAATTATTGATAGGAAGGACGCAAATACATCTGCATTAAACATACTGTTGTGAAAACGGTTATTAAATTTAATTGAGTTTGAAAATTCTTCCCATGTATATCCTCGTACAACACAGAACTCATGAAGGAAATCCCTATCTTCAAGTTGAGGAATAGAAACGTTCTTAGTAAACACATCTGAATCGCTAGCGAAGGATTCTTCGCATAACTTTTTGGTCAGTGCAAGTATCAGTTCTGCTCCAGCATTAAAAATATCCCAGTCTTTGTGGAGTGCCGTTTTTAAAAGTTTTGAGTTCACATTGTCAGAAACAGAATATATTTGTAACAACGACACCATCATATCAGTGATTGGATTCGCTTTATTGCTAATATCAAATACAGATGTGCTTTTTGACGTACAAAAATCACAGTCACCAACCACACCATATTGTTGTATCGTTGTCCTTATGTGAGCATCGCGGAAGCAATTCACGCAACAATTCATTTAGACCATGCCTCCGTCAAGATATTTACCAACCAACTCTAAATGATGCATGATGGATAATTTTTTTATTGTCGGAAGACCTGGATAGTAACCCGTCTCTGCATAGTTAACCAATGTTAAAAGGGCAGATGTTGATTGATGTTGTTGTCCATTGTAGAACCATTCAGCGAGCTTTGTCACAGCTTCACTAAACTTTCCAGCAACGTCAGAGGTGTCTTCATTCGAGTCGGAAATAAAGTGGCGAACTCGCATGTTGCCACCGTTGTCAAAATACACAATATGAATTGCCACTGCATAAGGGGCAAAGCCACCCTCAGTGTAGTCACTTCCGATTATGGAATAATCACCGAAGCCTACGTACCCTTCATCAGTATAAAACAAATGGTCTTCTGTATAGAACTCGTCTTCCGGGTAATCTGCATTCCTTGCTTTCTTAATAAAATTATCCTTAAACATAACTTTAGAGCCTCTAACTGTGCGCCTAAACTCACGTTCATCTGGAAACAATGTATACTTCGCTTCTTCACTCTCAAACGCAGACTTATACTCATCAAGAAAATCCCTCTTGTCCAAGAAAGCCATGATGCTAGATAGACTTATATTTTTTTTTGTTAACACACGGAGTACAGTTGATGTATTTTTACTCATTAACAAAGTTGGAGTGACGTTACCTATGCCACCGTAGCGTTTGATATAATCATCTACAAAAGTGTCACTTTTCGCAAAGTCTCCAACTGCGGGATTAAAAATAATAGCAATAGGACGTTGCTTATCGAAATAAGCTCGCAGAGTTGTATCGAATGTAGACATTAACTTCACAGGCTCAACAACTGGAACGATAGATGTGCTAAGTAAACCTTCACTAACCAATTCTTTAAGTGCAAGCATTTCATATTGCCTACCTCTAAAATAAGGGAAATACATGTCAGCTATCCTCCATATGTTGTTTCGAGCAAACGCTCTATACTTGGTAATTTATGCGCCAAGCCAGAAAAGTACACAACTGATTTCAATTCTGTTTGTATGTTCTCATACTCAGTTTTTGTTATAGCATTTCTTTTCTTTAACTCTTTAAGAGCTAAGTCTTGTGCTTCAATAATAGGAATCTGCGAAAACCAATTAAGGCATTCACGGAAATGACGGACAGGTACTGTGTGAGGAAGCTCACCAAAATATGCGACTAGCACATTCTCGTATTCACGCTTGCGCAGGAGCTTGAATATACAGCTATGTTCAAGGTAATCGTTAAACGCTTTTGGTTCTCGCCGACTGCTACTGTTAAAAAAAGTATCGTTGTCATTCATAAGATAGATGCCTACTGCGTCTCCCATATCACCTAGTCTGTCAAGTAAAGCAGAGAGCCTTTCATATTCATAAACCCTAGATAACACTAAGACTTTACTAAACGCTCTAAAATAATCGCTTAGCTGGTCGTTCAACCTATCAAAGTTATCGAGGTTTGATTTTATTTCATAAACCTTTCCCTCGCCATTTATCATTACAAAATCGGCTATGTGCTGCCCAATGCGAACTTGGGATAATGCCGTTGTTGTATTGACTGAGTGATATCCAATGAGTATTCTGTTCAGCAATGTGTTCATATAATAGTATTCATTTCGCTTCTGTCTATCAAGGTAAGAGTATATTTCGCTGAACAGCACTCTATGTGTTTTATTTTTGTGGTCAGGCACACAGCTTCTAACAACGTAATCAAAGACCTCATTTTTTCCATGCTGAAGCAACTCGTTTAAAACGCTTTTTGTAAACACCCTATTTATTGCTCTGCTATTATCAGCCATGAAAAATCACCTTCTTTGCATTTGTATCCTGTAAGCGTTCGGCATGTTCCAGTTGCTAGTTTAATTTTAACAAATGCTATGCGTTAGTTCAATTACAAAAAAATATTATTTATAATTCATCCAAGATAATCGCTTATTGATGCCTACCAATACTTCCTGTCAAGCCCCCGATACGAAATAGCTTCGGCAATATGCGCTTCGGTAATATCCGCGCTGTCTGCAAGGTCGGCAATGGAACGCGCAATTTTTAATATTTTGTGATACGCTCTGGCACTTAGGCTCATGTTGTCAAATACCATTTTAAGCAGCTCTGTCGCGTCTTTGCCAAGTTTGCAATGCTTGTCTATCATTTGTGCTGGCATTTTTGCGTTAAAATAGATGCCGCTGTCCTTAAACCGTACGGCCTGGCGGGCGCGGGCGTTTTCCACCCTGGCTTTTATCGTAGCAGAATCCTCTGCCGCCTTTTGTGTGGACGATATTTCATTGTATTTAACGGCAGTGGCTTCTACTTGTATGTCTATGCGGTCCAGCAATGGGCCGCTTATTTTGTCCAAATAGCGGGAAATTTCACCATCTGTACAATTGCAGCGGTCACTTCCCATGTAGCCGCAGGGGCAGGGGTTCATAGTTGCAAGCAGCAGGAAAACGCTTGGATATGTGCAAACGCCGCCCACCCTTGTCACGGTTATGTGCCCGTCTTCCAGTGGCTGGCGCATAGTTTCCAACGCTTTTTTTTGAAATTCTGGCAGCTCGTCCAAAAATAGCACGCCGTTGTGGGCAAGGCTCATTTCGCCGGGCATGGGTGTGCGGCCGCCGCCTGCAAGGGAAATATATGATGCCGTATGATGAGGCGTACGGAAGGGCCGCTGCGTCATAAGTAGGCTTTTTTGTGTAAGCAACCCGGCGATACTGTATATTTTTGTAATTTCCATGCTTTCGTCCAGGGACAGGTCAGGCAAAATCGTTGGCATTCTGCGGGCCAGCATGGTTTTGCCTGCGCCGGGAGGGCCTATCATAAGCGCGTTGTGGTAGCCCGCGGCAGCCACTTCCAGTGCGCGCTTAACTAAGCCCTGGCCTGCAACGTCGGCAAAATCTACGCTGTATGTATCCTCGCCGGTACGAAACAGTTCTGTAATGTCTATATCTAGGGCGGGAATGGGCTTTGTAGAAAAATGGGAAACCAATTCGCCCAGGCTTTCCACCGGGAACACCCGCACATCGCCAACCAAGGATGCCTCCTGAGCATTTTCCGCAGGCACATAAAATGTGCGAATCCCCTGTGTTTTTGCGGCAAGTACCATTGGTAAAATGCCATTGACCGGACGCACCGCGCCATCCAGGGATAACTCGCCCGCAAAAAACGCGCCCTCGGCGGCTGTGGCCTTAACCACATTTGTGCATATTAAAATACCCACCGCAATAGGCAAATCAAAGGCCGGGCCAGATTTGCGAATGTCGGCAGGTGCAAGGTTTACAGTGATTCTTTTGATGGGGAAAGTGTAATCCGCATTGCGAATTGCGGCACGTACCCGCTCGCGGGATTCTTTAACGGCAGAATCCGGCAGACCCACGATGTCGAAGGCGGGCAGACCGCTTGCCAGGTCTACTTCTACATCCACAACGTAGCCGTCTACGCCCAAAACCGCGCCGCTTGATATTTTTATGAACATGTGAAGTCTCCCTTTGGAATTTTTATACTGTATGAGTATAACTGTATTGTGCCTAGTAAGCAAGGGAGAAAAGTGCAAACTCGTATTTGCATTTTATTAATGCGAATTTGGTGATATAATCTGGCTGTAAGTTAAACTATGGATTTGAGGGTGACTAAATGAAAATAGGAATAGGCATAGATACAGGCGGCACATATACCGACGCTGTGGTTTACGACTTCGCAAATGAAGAAATACTTGGCACATCAAAGGCATTAACCACCAAGCAAGACCTATCCATTGGCATTTTGGCGGCATTGGACGCACTGCCCCAGGAATCGCTTAAACAGGCGGAAATAATTTCGCTTTCCACAACCCTTGCAACAAACGCATGTGTAGAGGACAAAGGCGGCAGCGCAAAGCTTGTTTTCCTGGGCGGCGACGCAAATGTTATTGACAGAAACGGCAAAAATTATGGCTTGCCCCCGGCAGCCGAAATGTATATTCAAGAAAGCTTCACCAAGTTTACTGGCGAAATTGACCGCGACGTAGACTGGGATGCTTTTCATAATAACATAGAAACGGAATTTGACGGCCTTGATGGCGTTGGCATAATTGAAATTAACGCTATGCGGAACTCTGCCGTAATCGAGAAAAAGGCAAAGGAGATATTCCAAGCCGCGCACGACATGCCAGTAGTTTGTTCTCATGAGCTGTTTAACGAGTTAAATTGCCTGCAGCGCGGTGCAAGTGCCCTGCTTAACGCAAGACTTGTCCCGGTTATACGGGACTTTTTGCGTGCAATAAAACAGGCTATGGCCGCCCGCGGCATAAATGCGCAAATTGTAATTGTGCGCAGCGACGGCGGGCTTATGTCGGAAGAATTTGCCCATGTTCGCCCGGTGGAAACTCTGCTTTGCGGGCCTGCCGCCAGCGTTTTGGGCAGTGCTCATCTGACAAACACACCAGACAACATAGTTGTTGATATGGGCGGCACCACTACAGATATTGCGTTTATCCGCGACAACGTACCTGTTAGTGTGGTTGACGGCGTCCGTATTGGCAAATGGAAAACATTTGTCAACGGGCTGTACATCAAAACATTTGGCCTGGGCGGCGACACCGCGGTTCACTACAACGATTCTGGCATTTTCTTAGAAGACTATCGCGTTGTCCCTATGTGTGTTGCGGCGGCGACGTACCCGCAGATAATCACAAATTTAAAATACATTGACGAACACAGGCATTCCATGTATCTGCACGAGCATTATATTTTGGTACGCGATATTGCCAATATTAATACTAACCCGCGGTATACGGCAGAAGAAAAAGCTTTTTGCGCTGCGTTGACGCGCGGTCCGCTTATCCTGCGCGAAGCCTGTGCCGCTGTGCCGGGCAAAGATATGTACACAATGGACACGTCCCGCTTGCTAAAAGAAGGTGTAGTTCAGCTATGCGGGCTTACGCCGACGGACATCATGCATATTAATGGCGATTTCAATAATTTCCCGGTAGAAGCATCGCGGCTGGCGGCCGAATATGTGGCTGGCAATGTTGGAGTGTCTGTCGAAGAATTGTGCAACCAGGTATATGACCTGATTAAGCGTAAACTGTATGTAAATATCGTAAAAGCCTTACTTGAAAACAAAGACCCACACTATATGAAGCATGGCATAAGTACGGATATCGAGCGGCTTATAAGCGAAAGTTACGACGCTAAATCCCCTGTCATTGCGGGCTCCAACCCGCAATCTTCATGCTGTGGGTTGCAAATTAATTTTACCACAGACTTCACCTTAACCGGCGTGGGCGCGCCAATCCACATCTTCCTGCCCGACGTAGCAAAAAAACTTGGCACAATATCAAAAACCCCCAAGCATTGCGAAGTAGCAAATGCATTGGGGGCAATTGTAGGTAATATCCATTCAACCAGCGTTGTAGAAATACGTGCAGCGTATGACGCGGGCGGCATTACAGGCTATACTGTGTACGGCAACACCGCAACCCGGGAATTTGCTACCCATGAAGAAGCCGAGGCATTTGCGCTTGAGGAAGCAAAAACCGCTGCCCGGGACGAAGCTGTGCGCCGCGGTGCGAGCGGTGAAGTTGCCGTAACTGCCCAACTAAACGAACAAGAAGTTGATACCAAAAACGGGCCGCTATACTTGGGGTCGCGTGTTACGGCACATGCCGTTGGCGGACTGATGAAATAGTGGAAAGTGTGGCATTGGCTGTAAAACAGTTTGTCTTCTAGCTACTTTACTTTGTAGCTTTCTTATATAGTACCCACGATTTTATCATTAAGAACACATACGCAAGGAAAATAAGTAGACCTATGCTTATTGAAAATCCTCTCATGAGTGCAAAAGGTGTTTCAAATAAAAATGCCTGCCAAAATTCTATACCGCTCAATTCCCATAGCCCGGGGGTAAGGTATAGTTCTCTTGGATTTGTGAAGGCACCAATCCCCAATATTCCTTGTGTAAATGAAATAATAACAAGCGGAAATAATACAACGAACATTGTCAACATCATGTTTGATAACCGCTTGTACCGCCCTGCGCGTGATATATCATCAGAAAAAATATCATCGCCATTATAAACGCCAACTTGCTTGAAATATTGATTGCCGCTATTCTTTGTACCAGAGATATGTTGCCACCCACTATCTTCAAATAAAGAGTGGTACTCCATAAAATCACTTTGGTTTTTGAAGTGCCTGTAGTCAATTTTGATATTAGCCTGTTCTGGCGTTGCAATGTCAAATGCATATATCGGCCCTTGCTTTTTCATCTGCCAACCTTGAGCTGCCATATATTCAAGCCATTTTTCTTCTTTTTGAAAATTTAAGAAAAGTTTAAGCTTTTTCATTTTATCTCACTCCCATTAAATATTTGCTCGGTAACATTTTGTATATGTTTCATTCGTTGATAGTCGGCACGTAGAATTTGTTCCCCTGATTGTGAAATTGCATACACTTTTCGTCTAACGTCATTGCTTGGGATAGACGTAATAAATCCTTTTTTAAGCAAATTCTCAATAGCTCCATAAAGCGTTCCTGCTGCCAGCCTAACTTGACCATCACTAAGATCTTCAACTTTTTGCATGAGAACATATCCGTGAGTCGGCTCTATTAATGCCAATAGGATATAATAAACTGTTTCCGTTAGTGGAAGGTTTTTGTCTCGTCTCATGGTATACCTCCTAATATAAAGTATAGATGTACAGCCGCACTGTATATTTATTATATACAGTGCGGCTGTACATGTCAAGAATTTTTTTATATTACGACATTTTTCTTTTATATATCTGCACAGAAATCACAGACGCAACAACAGTAAACCCAATACCCCACGCAAACGCAAGCATCGTGGTGCTGTTTTCTATGGGGAAGCCAAGCATTAGCCCACGCAATGTATCAATCATAGGCGTCATTGGCTGGTTGGCTATAAACCAGCGCAGCCAAGCTATGTCCATTGCTTCAACTGGTACAAAGCCTGTGCTTAGATATGGCAGAATAAACATGAGAAACAATTTGCCTTGCACGGCTTCCGCATTAGAGGACAGCAACCCGCCAATTACGGCAATCCATGTGAGCGCGAATATAATTATCAAAAACATTGCGCCTATGACAAGCCAGTCAAGGAAGCTTGCCTGCGGCCTAAAACCTATAAGCAGTGCTACGCCGATAGTTACAGCAACCGTGACAATGTTTTTTACAACGGAAGCAATTACATGCCCTGTAAGCACGGCAGATTTCGAGATGGGCATAGAGCGGAAGCGATCCACAATGCCTTTTGTCATGTCATTGTTGATTGCTATACCAGTGGAAACGGAGCTTTGCCCCATTGTTTGCAACAGCAGGCCGGGCACGATGAAATTGATAACGCTGATGTCGCCAAAATCCATAATGTTGCTAAAAACAACCCCAAACAGCAACATTACAATTGCCGGTACAATTATTGCAGACGCAAAGGCGTCCGGGCTTCTAAAGGCGGTGCGCAGGCAGCGTTCACTCATTGCCAAAGATTCAGAAATTAGTTTTCTCATATTAGTTATTCTCCTTGTAGCGCTTCTCAGCGTCCTTTTTCTCGCCAATTAATGTCAGAAATACGTCTTCCAGCGTGGGCAATTTTTGTGTGAAGCGCGTAAGTGAGATTTCTGCAGTGTCAAGCCTGGTTAATACATCTGCAAATTGAGCGGGTGTGCCGTCGGTGGCAACGTCCAGAGTTTTTGCCTTTTCCCGGCTTATGGAATAGCCGGCCAGTATTTCGCAGGCTTGGTCTGCATCTGCCTGGTTTGCGAAGTCTAACACTACACCGCCGCGTGGCAACACGGCTTTTAGTTCCTTCGCACTGCCTTCTGCCGTAATTTTGCCCTCGTGCAGGATGGCGATATGGTCGGCCAGATATTCGGCTTCCTCTAGGTACTGCGTAGTAAGAAGCACCGTAGTGCCGTTGTCTGCAAGGCCGCGCACCATTTCCCACATGGCAATGCGGTTTTGCGGGTCAAGGCCGGTTGTAGGTTCGTCCAGGAAAATTACTTGCGGGCTACCAACCAGGCTCATTGCAATGTCCAGCCTGCGGCGCATTCCGCCGGAATATGTGGATGCAAGGCGGTCTGCGGCATCTTCTAAACGAAATTGGGCCAGCAGTTCTGCGGCTCTTTTTTTCGCGCTTGGCAAATGTCTAAGCTTGCCTATAAGCTGAAGATTTTCGCGCCCCGTAAGTGATTCGTCTACGGCGGCGTATTGGCCGGTTAGGCTAATGCATTCGCGCACCTTTTCTGCCTGGCGGGCTACGTCGTGGCCGCAAATTGTGGCACGGCCGCCATCTGCACGGCTCAAAGTCGAAAGAATTTTTACCGCGGTTGTTTTGCCCGCGCCGTTACTGCCAAGCAAAGCAAAAATACTGCCCTTGCGGATTGTAAAGCTTACATCCTTTAGTACGTGGTTGCTTTTGAAGGACTTTTTTAGTGATTCTACTGTGATTATGTTTTCCATTTTAGGTCTCCTTTTGAGTTATTTATACATGATGAATGTACGTAAGTTTGGCAAAAAAGTTTGCCCGTTATAGACAATTAAGTTGCTACAGGGCAAAGTTTTTTTATATCAGCACTTCTGTCATTACTTGCTCAAATATCTCCCCCAGTTCATCGTCTAAAATTGGGCATCCCAAATCTGTAAATATTTTATATATCATTTCCCCTTTTTGCAGCATGACTTCTGGTTCGCAGGGGAAGAGCGAGGGCATCATCCAAAAATTGCATAGTATCATAAACAATTCCGCCAGCAGTATTGGGTTGCCAGGCTGTATCGACCCGTCGGCCATGCCTTCTTCTATCATAGGCGCAATCATCATTGCCGATTCCTTGTCACCCTCTAACTTTAGTGACAAAAAGCGTGGGGTTGCCATAAGTGAAAGTACCAACTGCGTAAGAGTTGTCTGTGTTTTGTTTTGGACATTCGCTTTCAGCGCATACTTCATCGCAAGGCGAAGGCGTTCCAACCCATTTATCCCTTTTGTGTTTTTTGCTTTCTCAAAGGGGTGGTTGTCGTTGCTATAATTTTCTCTTAAAACAGCATCCAGTACCTCTTCCTTGCTTTTGAAATGGTGGTAGAACGCGCCGCGGGTTAGCCCGCCCAAGTTTGCCACAATGTCAAGCACCGTGGTTTCTTCATAGCCTTTTTCTACGAATAGCCTTAGCGATGTTTCCAGGATTTTTTGCACGGTTTCTTCCGGATATTTATTTCTTGGCAATATGACCACTCCTTTGCAGAAAATAAACATACATTCATCGTGTATCTATAATATCGCGAAAAATTTTCTCTGTCAACAGTTTTTTTAAAATGTTCTAATCTTGTCCACACGCACATACATTGCAACAGGGCAAACGTAAGTTTAACAGGAGTGTGATCTCATGAAGATATTATTATTTATAGGCATATTGCTGGCATTTACCGCCTGTGGGCGTACAAATGATATGGGCGGCAGGCTGCCGATGCTTATCACGGATTGGACAGGCATTGTGGATGATGAATTCGAAAAAGACTATGGCGAAATAGTGAGTATAATTGGCAACGACCAACCTGTGCCACAACACATAGCCGCGGTTATGCTGGACGCAATCGGCCACAGCTTGGGCGAATATGAAAAGGGAGAAATGCTTACCCTTTCCCACGCGCGGGATATAATGCAGCGTGTACACCCGGCAGGCAAAGTAATTTATGTAACGGATGATAACCGCGACGCTTACATTTCGTATGCGCTGTGGGTAGAATTGTACATGCAGCTGATAAACTTGCATGATAAGCGGCATGGGATACAAGAGATTGACATAGTGCCGCTGGGGCAGCGTGATGGCGAGATTTTCACCAACATTGGTGCATTTAGCGGCAAGGCTGTAAATTTGAGCGCGTATATGGATCAGGAAATTCGTGTACTGCATCGTGAGCGCGAAGTTTTGGCGGTTTTGGGCATCACAGACATGACCCCAACATTAAAAAACGCGTGGATAACCCATGCGGACGCGTTTGGGGTGTCGCTTTTCATAGGTGGTATTTCGCGGAACTTTGTTTTTGCAGACGGGGTAAAGCCGTTGTACAATAATACGCTAATTGCGAATGTACAAATTAGCCGTCATGAGATTATTGCGGTGACTGCGGCAGAACACGTGATTTATTACCCCACAATAGAGCGGGTGCGTACCCATGCAATCGAGTTTAGGGAATGGGGCGCTGTACCGCTTTGCCCTAGCTTTGCGGTATATAAATTCCATGTTGGTTCAAACGGGACAGAATTTCATCATCTTGTGGCAGACCCGCATAATTTGCTTGTTGGCACAAACATTGCAAATTTCCATGTAATAAACGGCAGGATTGGCGCGGCTATTATTGTGGAAGATGCCCCACCCACAAATATCCGCGTGGTGATAGGCACGTCCAATTTCGCTGGGCTGGTACACGAAAGCGTGACCATAACCAGCACCGGCGAATTTACGGTACGCGGCGGCCCTTTGGTCAGGGCTTCCCAGCCGGAAACTATGCGAACAGAAACCATCCCTGCCGGGCAGCATTTTGTCATTAATCCCGAAACAAACGCCGACTTGTGGGGCGGCACCCGCCTATACATTACCCCAACAGACCCCGATAATCATAGGCTGGAAATTGTGGGACTTGCGCGAAACTGGCCGGGTGGACAAAGCCCGCGATATCGCGGAATGTTTGAAATTTCCCACTACAATGGCGGTGGGTTCCTAATCGTTAATGAGCTATGTATCGAGGAATACTTATATGCCGTTGTACCAAGCGAAATGCCTACGGCTCACGGCCCAGAGGCCGCAAAGGTGCAGGCTATAACCGCGCGAAGCTTTGCAATGCATCAGTTTTATCAAAATGCCTTCCGCGCATTTGGCGCACATGTAGATGACTCTGTAATTAGCCAAGTCTATAATAATATTCCAGAGACAGAAATTTCTGTTGCTGCGGTAAACGCTACCAGCGGGCAAGTGCTTGCCGTGGAAGGGCGGGTTGTTATCGCGAATTATTTTTCCACATCCGGCGGCACAACCGCCAATTTTGGTGAGGTATGGGCACAGGGCGGCCTGTTCCCGGGCGAAACACCGGCATATTTACGGTCACAGCCTCAATTCTTAGTAGAGGACTTCGACCCGGGCGATTTACGGGTAGAGCAAAACGCCGTAGCATTCTTCCGTAATCATGATGTCCCAGCCATCGACAGGCAGTTCCCGTGGTTCCGCTGGCAAACCAGCCTTACCACCGCACAGCTTACCGCCGGCATTAACGCGAATATTGGCGTGCGGCAGGCCGCCAACCCCGCAATGATTCAAGTACTGGACACAAATGGCCAGCCAACCAATGCAAGGGCGCAAAGTATTGGGCAGCTTACCGGCCTGCAAATAGTAGAACGCGGGCAGGGCGGCAATATAATGGAAATGATTTTTACCGGCACAGATGCCGCTGTACGTGTGCGAACCGAGTTTAATATTCGCAGTCTGCTTACGCCCGGGGGCGTACCAGTTACCCGCCACGACGGCAGCCAAGTAGCAAATCTGATACTGCTGCCAAGCGCGTTTTTTACAATGGATATACAAAACGACACCAATGGACATATCGCCGCCGTCCAGTTTTTTGGCGGCGGCAATGGCCACGGTGTCGGTATGAGTCAAAATGGTGTCCGTACATTGGTGGATATGGGGCTGTCGTATTGGGAAATAATAGAACACTACTACCCCGGTGTGGAAATTATGAACCGGTAAGTGGAGTGGCTGGAACGCATTATTAAAGCGAGCGATTGCTAAGACCCCGTAGCGCATTGTTTTGGCTGAAAGCCAGAACACCAGCGGAGGATAGGGCGTGCTTAGCGAGTCTTATTAATGCGTTCCGGCTACTCCATCGCTAAGGTTTTCCTTCACCGCATCCGCAAGCTGTTGCGCCCATGCGGTTATTTTGTCCTTTTCGCGCCCTTCAAACAATACGCGCACCAGCGGCTCGGTGCCGGATGTGCGCAGCAGAATACGGTCGTCCCCGGTAAATTGGGCCTCTATTTCGTCCTTAACTTTTTTGATTTTTGGGCAAGTGTCTAAATCCTTCATGCGTTCTTTATTTACCCGCACATTTATAAGGACTTGCGGGAATATCTCTACCATTTGCGACATTTGCGCAAGGGATTTCCCTTGCCGCGCCAGTACGGCCAGCAAATGCACCCCGGCAAGGATACCGTCGCCCGTGGTACTAAATTTGCGGAAAATTGTATGGCCGGACTGCTCGCCGCCAAGCACAAAGCCGCCTTCCAGCATTTTTTCCAGCACGTAGCGGTCGCCAACTGCGGCACGCAGCAAGGTTATACCATGGTTTTTGCAGAAGACTTCCAACCCTTGGTTACTCATTACTGTGGATACAATCGTGTTGCCTGTAAGTTGTTCGCGTTGTTTCAAGTCTAACCCGCAGATAGCAAGCAGTAAATCGCCGTCTACTTCGTTGCCATTTTGGTCTACAGCCAGCATACGGTCGCCGTCGCCGTCAAAGGCCAGCCCCAAATCCATTTTGTTGGCTATTACAAATTCCTTCAATTTGTTCATGTGGGTAGAGCCGCAATCAGCATTTATATTGCAGCCATCCGGCTGGTTAAACAAAGTATGGACATTTGCGCCAAGTTTTTCGAATATTACATGAGCTACCTCGCTGGTCGCGCCGTTGGCGCAGTCGATGGCAAGCTTTATACCGGCCAAGTTTAGCCCCGGTACGGTAGATACTACAAAGGCCGCATAATCGTCCAATGCGTTTGCACAATTTTTTACAACGCCTACATCTGCGCCGGTGGGGCGCGTGAGCGTGTCGTTTACTTCAATTTCCGTTATTAATTCTTCAATTTCTTCTTCTAATTGGTCTGGTAGTTTAAATCCGTTGGCATTAAAAAACTTGATACCATTATCTTCCACCGGGTTGTGGGAAGCGGTTATCATAACACCTGCGTCAAATTTGTATTTTTGCACCAGAAATGCCACCGCCGGGGTTGGCATCCTGCCGCATTGATACACTTCCGCACCAATGGAGCACAGCCCCGCAGTAAGAGCCGCTTCCAGCATATCGCCAGAACGCCGCCCGTCTTTTGCTACCAGCACCTTTGGCGCACCTTTGGCGTTTTTTGTTAATACATATGCACCGGCGCGCCCAAGTTTAAAGGCAAGTTCCGGGGAAAGCCCCGTATTTGCCACACCGCGGACACCGTCGGTCCCGAATAATTTTTTCATATTGTATGCACCTCCAACCATATTATATCATATTCCAACACAAATATGATGTTCTTCATTTAATATATCCGGCATAAATATGATAGTAACATAATAAGCGCGCCGTCGCGCTCCCCGAAGGAAGCGGAAGTGGGCTTTGCCCGCTGTAGCGGCGGGGTTTGGGGCAGCGCCCCATTTTAATAGGAGGAGCACACATGTCATATTCAAGATTTTTTATGCCCTTGGCGGAAGAGTCAAAGGGCTACGGCTTCAAAGGAAGAACACCCGCCGGACGCTGTATAGTAGAGGGGCGCGGTAATACTGGCAAATTATCTTTGTGGGTACAGGACTTGAAGCCACAAGTCAAGTACGAAGTTTTCTTGATTTTTACGGACAACCGCCGGTATGTCGGGCTTAATGCAGGCCTGCTTGATGTGGATACAAAAGGCAAAGCCGAAATAAGGCGAGATATTGTAGAATTACATACTCTTGTACTTAAAGAAATTGTTGCCGTAGCGGTTATTGCCGCCGGTCAAAGCGGTGTGGTAAGCCCGCTGTGCGGGTATCGTGACGAACAAGTTGCTTGGCGGCATGGGTTTCAGGTTTACAAAGCAGGGCAAAGCGAAGAGCCAGTGAAGCAAGCCGAACCAGAACCACCTGTAATTGAACCAGACCCCCCTGTGCCCGAACCAGAGCAAATAATCCAGCCGGAACCCGTTGCGCCCCTTCCGTCGCCACCACGCGCAATACTGCCCACCACTACAGAACTGCCGCCGCCGCCAACATCCCAAAATACCACAATGCTTATTGAATCCATTTTTAATGCCAATACCCCATTTAAGCCGTTCACAAACCACGAAGATGATATAAAATGGGTAAAATGCAGCGAGCTTAACCAAATGCCGCTTCCGTCAGACCTTCCTCATCTTATGACCGAGCCGTTTATGCAAGCCGCCTGGGCCGACCACGAGCATTTTATCCTGGGTGTATCCGAAACCGGGCAATATATAATTGGTATGGCCGGTATGTATACGCAAGAAAACCGTAAACAAGCAAAACAACTTGGTTTCTCGCAGTTTAGAAGCGCGGGCGATAGCGGTTATTGGCTAATGTTTGTGGATTTTTAGAAAAATAAAAATTTGTGATTCAAGTGGTTGCTATCTGTGACCACTTGTTTTTTTATCTGCTAGGAAATTGCTTGCGCAATTTCCGTCGCTCAATGGGGCTCTGCCCCAAGCCCCGCCGCTACAGCGGGAATGAATCCCGCTTCCGCTTCCTCCGGAAAGCGGCGCAGCCGCTTTTTTATTGAAAAATCTGCATATATGGTTGGTGTGTGACATGTTTTATAAATAAGTGTAAACATGAAATATTATTATATGAATATTGGAAATTTATGTTGACAATTCCAGTTGGGGGGGGGGGTATAATTATAGTGTAAGACGTTTCCATGGCCATGTAACGTAAAACACAAAAAAATATCTCAAAAAGCGGAGGAGAATTTCCATGAAAAAAACAGT
>Ga0131853_10001880_pt1 | contig 37458 bp, 25 predicted proteins | sample TergutLab28metaG_FD_92764 | JGI IMG/M metagenome (GOLD analysis project Ga0131853, IMG submission 92764) | Labiotermes labralis P1 segment gut microbial communities from Petit-Saut dam, French Guiana - Lab288 P1 (version 2) (version 2) | ecosystem: Host-associated > Arthropoda: Insects >... | reverse complement strand
TTTTTAAAATGTTTTTTTATTTTTTTTTCAGTTTCCCCTTTACGGTGTTGGGTTTTCTTCCCCCCCCCCCCCATCTCATTTGATTCAGGAGTGGACATGAAACGTCTATGCAAATAATAATATCTTTTCCTGTCTTTCCATCTGGAATCCGATATCTTGCCACTCAATCATCCCTTTCTGACCTAAGGCTCCAAAAATATGGTGATAATGGCGAGCTTTCAGTCAGTCTAACAGCTAGTGTTGTTGGCTCAGTCTTCTACATTAAACTGTGTTTCCAAAGCCGACTAAAGACCGCCAAGTTGTCGGGGAAATTTAAAGTTGGTAAAATTTAAAACTGGCGCGTTTGGCGCCATGTTGTACAATTAAAAAATGGCCGATATGTTTACATACAATGAGGTGAGGTTTAAGTCACGTGAAGTACACACTGCCATTTGACTACAGAGAATTTAAGTTGACGTTCGGTACACATGTCTGCCGTATTTCTTTACAAACAACACGTGGTGAAGTCACATCATATAAACAAAACCATGTGGTTTAACTCAACTTTAGGTTAAGAGGTCATATACACCCACATAATGTAACAAACGTCACTTGATACAAACAATGTCTTGTGACCATTATAACATTAAGTACGCGTAGACACCATATTTGTTTGCATATAACATGTGGCAGACATTATGTAAACAACTATCATGTGATGTAAACAATTCCATTGAATATGAGTTAATGTTTAATGCTCATAGCTGCCATATATGTTTACATATAACACATGGTAGACATCATGTAAACAAAAACCACTTGGTTAACCCAAATTTAGGTTGAGGTTATTTATATTCACATTATATAAGCAAATGTCACATGATGAAAACAATGCCATATGACCATAAAGAGTTTTTAGCTGACATTCAATATGTATAGCAGTCATATTTGTTTAAGATGATGTCACTGTCAGTCACGGGATGCAAACAAAAGCCACACGATGTAAACAATGCCATGTGACTATAATGAGTTCAAGTTTAGTGCACATAGCTGCCACATTTGTTTCCATTAAGGTCAAATGGGAGCAAATGGACTTGGTCTACCCCTTGAAATGCCACTAGCTGTCACATTTTCTTCATGCGAATGGATGATCAATTCGCGACAAGAACTTCATGGAAATTTTTGTGAGTCATCTTGCCACCACATGACTTGTGTATAAAAATGCATTTAGAATGGTCATGTCTGTTAGTTGAAAAAATAGTTTCTTGGTCCACTTCCATGTTCTGTGAGCAATTCCATAGCTGTTAGACCATTCCGTCTAACTTGTCCACAAACCCCATGTATGCATTGTAGTCTACTACATGAGGTTTGATAGCCTGGCCAGATTCATCGGTGAACTTTCCTTCAACAGGGGAGCCTGCATGTTTGTCAGAATGTACACATCCTGCCTGTTTTTCCAGCGAACAGCCCTTACGGTTCCCCTGACTAGTGTCGCTATGTTCCCCCTTTTCATCTAGAGATTTTGGTACAATATCTCGTGGCATTCCACGCCTGTCATGGCAAACTGTTCCACATGCATTGATTTTCCATTGGAACAGATCATCAGAGCAGGCGAGGTGAAATAATTGTCCATGATAATTTTTTGGCCCAGTCCCTCAACTCTTCGATTCACTTGTCGCACCATTCTGTGCGTTGCTGATATTTGAGCTGGGGCATGTTCCTGTTTGCTTAATACATGTTCATATCATAAGTGTAGCCAAGAGAGTTGCAAAGTTTGTGAATTTGATGCCAAATCTTTTATGTTTCTTTGGAATATATTGCTGAAAGACTACTCTTCCTTTGTACAACACGATCACTTTGTCCACAGCACAATGTTCTGTTAGATTGTACAGTTCACAAAATTTGTTGTTCAGTGTGTCAAAAATCTTTCATATTTTCCAAAGTCTGTCGTAGCCTGGATCGTCATGGTTCAGAGGGTCGTCATTGTTTTCATAATAAAGGAATCGAAGATTGTGGAAGAAGCGATCACAAGCCATTACGTTTGAATAAAATGGAGTGCAGTACTTCTTCTGTCTGAACCAATAATCTTTGAGGCTGTGATGCTGGTCATGTCCCATTTGAATTATATGATGGGAGACCCAAAAATAACCAGAATTTTTTTTTTAAATTGTTTATTAGGTTTTATACTATTACAATTCTAGTCTCCTTCAAAGTACTCTCCTTTTGACTCAACACACTTGTCCCAACGTTTTTCCCACTGCTGAAAACATTTATGGAACTCTTCAGTGCTGATGTTGTTCAAAACCTCCAGTGTTTTCTTTTTCACTTCGATGACATCAGTAAAACATTACCCTTTCATATGAGGGAACAGGAAAAAAGTTGCATGGCACAAGGTCGGGTGAATAGGGAGGATGAGTGATAACCGTCATGTTATTTTTTGCCAAAAACCGCTGCACACTCAAGGCTGCTCCACATTTATGGTCCTTTTTTCCATACAGTATCACGTAATCTTTTCAGCACGCTCAAATAAAATTGTTGATTCACAGTTTGAGCAGGAGGAACAAATTCCTTGTGCACAATTCCATTAGCATCAAAAAAACTAATCAACATGATCTTAACATTTGATCGAACCTGTCGGACCTTCTTTGCTTTTGGAGAATCAGGAGTTTTCCATTGGCTCGATGCCTGTTTTCTTTCCAGGTTGTAACTGTAGCACCAAGTCTCATCTCCAGTCACAACTTTAGAAAGAATCTGTGGGTCATTTCCAACTTGTTCCTTTAAATCATAACAAACATTCAAACAATTGTTTTTTTGATCCTCTGTCAACAACCGAGGAACAAATTTTGTGGAAACATGTTTCATATTCAAATCTTCCATTAACATTCGCTGACATGAACTCCAAGACAAACCAGTTATCTCAGAAATCTCATCAATGGTTCGACGACGATCTGCATTGATTGCTTTATGATCTTTTTCAAGATTTTCATAATTTCGGTAGGTTGAAGGTCAGCCAGATCTTAGTTGGTCCTCACATGACATTTCATTTCACCCCCTCTGAAACGTGAATACCACAAGTAAACTTCAGTCTTACTTGAAGCGTCTTCCTTGAAAGCTTCTTGTAGCATTAAAACAGTTTCAGCAGCTGATTTCCATAACAGAAAACGAAACTTCATGCACACACTTTGTTCTTTATTATCAGCCATCATAAAAATCGCCGAATGTCCTAGCAGGCACTTAGAAAAAAAGCCACAACAACAATAACAGTCAACCTAGATTTACGCCACGCGGCAGACTGCTAGAGTATTGTGTTGACTCACGACACATAACGGTGCATCGCGCAACTACTTCTAGTTCACGCACCATATTTAAATTCCGGTTATTTTTGGGTCCCTCCTCATAAGTCCAAAAAATGTGTACATTTCTTCAATGGTAATATCAGGTGGTTGTGCTGAAGTGCTTCCTGTAGTTTTAGATGACATGTATTGATGGAAGTAGCAGTTTGTTTCAGTAGAATAATTTGAAAGACCTGCCTGAAAGAGAGAATGAAGATTGAAAAGGGAGAAGATGCTGCATTTATATCAGGGCAGGTGATTGGTTGATGCCATTTGGAGGTCCAGTAAAATCCAAGATTTTTGACGAATCCCCAGCTCTTATAGCCTGAAACGCAACTTTGGTTTCCTGGGTATCATCTTCATCTTCCAAGGATGAGGAGTATTGTACACGAGGCTCCATCACTGTCTCTCTCTTCTAATTCCTCATCAGATTTCTCATCCATCAGTACCTCTTCTATTTCATCAGGATTGAGTGATTTTAAGTACTTAGCTCATTTGTGAGGTTCCATTTCAAAGGGTCCCAACTAAATCAAATAAGCGACAGTTACTGATAATGCACCACTGGTCTAAAGTCTAAATAATTCTTCACCAGGAAAGTAATGCACATGAAACTCTGTAGAATACTGAGGAAAAATATCAATACCAATGAGGAATGGGTACTTCCTTACAAACCGCCAGTGAATTTATGCAATATATACCAGTTTGACGCTGATAATGTAACATCAAACACGACTGTGAAAATTAACACCTTCAGCTTTGACAATAAATGTTGTAAAAAACTGTGGATTTGCATTATATAAATGCCATTGTCACATATATGCCAGTCCGCCACTGCAAAACGATATCAAGACGTGCCACACTTCTATGAAAGCTGCCAGAAGACTAACTAGTGCTCTTTATAATCGAGGTTTCATGTTTCAGCCTCAAACAATGGTCTACTGTGTCATGCCTGTTGCTCCCTCAGCTGATACCCAAAGGTCAAGTGTGGACATAAATAATATCCAAACCGGGAATGACATAAATGACATCATTGCTCCTAATGAATACCAGGCCTTGTGGTGGGACCCACATTGGGTTGGTTTGGGCTTCCTGCTATATATCTAACATTTGGCCTTTAAAGGTTAATGTGTCTGTCCTCTCATAAGGGTATCTGCACAACACACATTATCATCCATGGTGGACATACTGGAGCATGTATTTCAATGACATTATATGTGCTGTTTACACCTCTACTGCCTACTCTGATATTTAAGCATGCTTCCAGTAGGCCTGCCTTCTGTAAACTGATTGTACTGTGACACTACACACTTACCTGCGACTATATAACAACACAAATGACCTACACACACTCTATGGTCAGATGATGCTATTTCATGGGAAAGATCTTGTTACCTTATTTTTTAAACTTGATACTATAGTAGTGTTTCCATTATATATCAAACTGATATCTTACATCACAATTAGTCACTAACATCCTCTTCATCACTAAAATAGCTGCTTGGTCGGATTCGTTTCCTGAGCTCTGTGCTGGTGACTGCGCTGTCTTCATAGTCTCCTGTTGCAACTCTGTATCGGTACTGGTCCAACTCCACCCGATCTTGCTAAAGATATAAGAAACCTTCTTAACCTCAGTGTGCAGATTTTTAAATTCCAGTTTACCCACTCATGACTAGGATATTTTTCAGTTTCAATGCCAACTCCTACACCTGCTCATATTATATGTTGCACTTCACACATTTTTAAATGAAAGAGTTCAAATAAAAAGCAGCTGTTGAGAATGAGTTCATCTAACCTCATCAGAAGTTTTGAAAGAGTTCACCTTTTTTTTTTACGCCTTAGTTTATGACCTTTTTAAAGTTTATTTCCCCTTTGTATTTTAGTTGCTGAAAATATTCACTACAGACATCTCATATGGTACATAGCACCTGCTACTGAATTTGTGGTACAGTATGTTGTGTGTTTCTGTTTCATCATACAGCTGCAACACATAATTCTGTTTCTGAATGGTCTGAGGATCATCTGTGACTGCCATAAAATGCTTAAGCTGATGAACAGGAGAGTTCATATATATTTTTAGAATGCACAGTAGGAAGTGTAACGAACCACAGCAGTCATTTTTGAACTGGTAAGTGCAAAATGCTACTAAAAACAAGTTTCCTTCACATTGATATACCACAAGAAATTCCTTTCCCTGAACTTAAGTTTTGTCATCCATATTCACAATAGGAATCAGCAGCAGCTGACTGCAGTGAATCCCCCCCCTTCCACATCATTCCTTAACTATATGAATTTGTGAGTGATTTCTGGTTGTTATAATTTCATGTTTACATTCCTCTTCCATTCAGTAATTAAGTTTATTTCCTCTCTGAACAATGACAGACCACTTAGTCACTCAGCCGATTGTGACTATGAACAGAGTTGTTACTTCCAAGTTTGTGACATAAGGATGGCTAAAAAGTGAAGGCTTGCTGAATTAGACACAGCACAACTGAAACTAGAAATGGACTGCAACACATTTATACTCAGAATGATGACAGTGGCAAAGATGATTACATTACTGACACAGACATTATACAATGGGCTGACAGTGACTCAACCTTCTGTGCTTGTTGACCATGACTGCAGGGGGTCGCAGTGGGCTACAACAGAATAAGGCACCTTGACCCAGATAAGCAATTTCAAGCTGTCCTTTGAAATAACACAACTGTTCGACAGAAGACACCAACAGTGTCCTTTGTCCATTGTGTACCTGGACACACTGGATGAAGGCCACTGTACAGTGCCTGATGTGACTATACAGGAAATGTACTTGTTCTTATCAATTATGCTGCAGATGGGACACAGAAGGAAGCAATGAAACAGCTTTTTGTGACCTTGCTAAAGAAGCATGACAAAATGAGACAGACTGTACCACATATGCCTATTTGGACTTCTACATTCCAGCAACAACAAAACTGAAGCTCACAAGACTGATTACAAACACAATCAGTTATGAAAAATGAGAATTAGGGGTGTATTTGACAAGCTCACTGACGCATATGCTAAATATTAAAGCCCAACATAACATTTAACAGGTAACAAAATTACTGTGCTCTCTATAGTTAGTCATCTTCAAACAATATATACCAAAGAAACACAAAGTCTGGGATAAAAAAAAATACAAGTTGTATACTTCTAAGTAATATACATGATATGTACCGTATGACTATTTAGGTACACCTACTCAGGCAACTGCAACTGGTCACACTATATGTGGTCGGACAATTAAGTTAGCGAACTTGCCACTGAGTGCTTGCCATGGCAGCACTGGACAAAAGCCTTAGTATGGTTTGACGATGTTGACATATCAGCGTTTCACAGCTGTGTTGTTGATCTATGGCAGTCTCTTCCTGACTGGCATCTATTAGTGTCTGCTTGTGTTTTGGTGTGCCACCGCGAGAATGTCGGAGCTTGAATAGGAAGCTATCTATCTATCCGTCCATCCATCCACCCACCCATCAATCGATCAATCTATCTATCTAACTACCCTACTAACTACATGCAGCAGAGTCCTTCCCAAGAAGCTAACAAATCCTCAGCTAGTCAAGAAATTCCCCGAATTTTATGGAACCTGTAGGTTCATTTCTGCATTCACAAGTGCCTGCCATCTGTCCCTTTCCTGAACCAGAGCAAGCCAGTCCATGCCTCCACATCCCACTTTTTGAGGATCCATTATAATATTATCCTCCTATCTATGGCTAGGTCTTCCAAGTTGCTCTTTTTATGAGTTTTCCTCACCAGAACCCTGTATACACCTCTCCTGTTCCCCATACATATGACACGCCCTGTCCATCTCATTCTTCTTGATTTGATCACCTGATTAATATTTGGGAAGGAGTACAGATCATAATGCTCCTCATTATGTAGTCTTTTCCACTGCACTGTTACCTTATCCATCTTAGGCCCAAATATCTTCCACAGCACCTTATTCTTGAACACCCTCAGCCTTACTCCTCCCTCAATGTGAGAAACCAAGCTTCACACCCACACATAACAACAGGCTAAACTACAGTTCTTGGAAGCTTTATATTTCTGGCTAGAAAACTGGAAGACAAAAGATTCTGCACTGAATAATAGCAACTCCAGTATCAAAACAGCCAGAGCCCTGAAGATCTGAACTATGATGAAGTCTTCAGCCCAATTAGCCTGCAACTCAGCCATGCCCTTCAGTCTTCAGCCTAAGGCTTTGACCTATGCTAAAGCTGGTGATCAGAAGGCCTACAGGCACCCCAGCAAACTGCAATCCCACCCTCTGTATTCTGGTAAACTACAGGACTGTCCAGCAGAACAACAGATTGTCAGCATGTGCAATGTTCTCTGGATTAGCAAAAGCGTGAACTCATCCTGTCTCTGCATATCCATCATTTCATTTCTCACTATTTGAAACATACAGAGCTAATCCACCAATGCTGTCTTTGATTCAAATGCAGCATCACAGATAACATACATCCAAGTATGAAATTCTGCAGACTGACATCATTCAACTTTGAGAAACTGAATCACTGACCTATGGTCATGTATGGATGAATTCATCAATTACTATGTCATCTTTAAGCTGGGCTGTAATATCATCCATACAAGCTCCTTGTCCAGTCCACTGTACTGCTCTACAAAGTGTCTGCCTGGAAGTTTACTGAGTCAAAAGTACAGCTACACAACCTACACTACCCCAGCAGCACTGTCAAATGGGTTTCAGATGTACATGCCTCATACCAAAACCACATGATAAAAGTTCTCTACCTCAAGTTTAATAACTGCGCTAAGGGTTTCCAAGTCAGGTTCTGTTTCTTCATCTGGTTCCTCTTCTTCTGTGATTGGTGTCTTCTTTTTATGTCTGCTGTGTGCAGCTTCTGACAAGTAATCATCATCTGAACTCTCAAAATCTTCCTCATCCTGTAACTGATGTAAAAATTAAAGGTTGTTAAAGAAAATGTTTTGGAATTTTACCAAAACTGAAGTTCACAATGATCAGCATACCCCATCCTACTACTGCCCCTTCCATGATGCAATGACAGTGACAACGATGACAATGACAACAACAAAAAGAGCCAAAATTTCTGAAGATACAGTACTACAGAACACACGAGGAACCACAATTTCTAGAAACATATAGGAAATTATGACAAGGCAATAAAACTCCATACCTGATTTTTTTCACTTTTGTGGTTGTCCTTCTTTCTCTTTTTGTCCTTCTTAGGAGGAGGGTTTCTTTCACCTAATGCATTCTTTGGACATTTGTAGCTCAAGTGCCCTTCTTCTCCACATTCATAGCATCGTGATTTATCAGGGTAAGATTTACGACGTATAAACTCAACACTTCTCCCATTATCAATAGCCAGGTTGCTTCTGAGTGTACGTCCAAACATCTGGAATCACATTAAACAATTCTAAGAACAAAATTCTGTAACTTATATGGATTTGATATCAATAAAAAGGTACTGTCAATGCTACACTCAGCACGCCAAGACCACGTATGCATTTCTGGAGAAATAAATTTTCATCTGTAAGGTCAAGACTCAAACTGTTACTCCAGACCTTACAAAAACATCTCAGTGAGTAATCTGGTGAAACACTCATGGATTACTTCATGGTGACATATGAAATGAAAATGAACTGTGCAGCATGAACAGGTAGGTGTCATCTACTAAAATGTATTATTGCAAGAAATTCTGCCTTAACAAAATTCAGAGAACCTTGCCAGGATAGCTAAATAACTCCTAGCCAAAATTTAAACTGGTACCTTATGAAACTGGCAGCCTCAAACGTGGATTCAAGGGTAGTCACTTGCGTAAGGGAATTCCTTGTAGGCCATACATGAAGAGTCAGGGTAGGAGGGCAACTATGCAAGGAAGTCAAAGTATCCTCAGGTGTGCCACAAGAGGGCGTTTTGGGCCCACTACTGTCTCTGGTGTATGTAAATGATATTTGGAGGAACGCTGACTCTAGTATTAGACTCTTTGCTGATGACTGTATAATATATAGGAAAATTGCAAATAAAAAGATATAGAAAAGTTGCAGAAGAATCTGAACACCTTGGAGTGGGCAGTAGAAAAAGGGATTAAAATAAATCCCGGTAAAAGAAAGGCAATAAGATTTACGAGAGATCGGGTTAAAAATCAACTGGGTTACTCCCTTGGTGACCAAAAAATTCCAGAAGCAAGCAGCTGTAAATACTTGGGAATAATCTTACAAAGCAATTTAAACTGGGTGGACCAAGTAAATTACATAGTGCAATAAGCCTGGAATTCACGTCACTTTATAATGCATGTTCTCAAAAAGGAAATAGGCATACAAAAAGTTTAGCCTACACGTCACTGGCATGTCCTGTTCTTGAATATGGGGCTGCATGCAGGGATCCAATCCAAGCAGAGGACATATAAATGCGTTAGGCTGAGTACAAAGGAAAGCTGCTCAATTTACTAATCATATGAAGGATTCTGACAGGGAAACCTTGGCTCAGCATAGGACGATAGCATGCTTATGTGCACTTTTTAAAACGTACTGTGGGGAACAGGCTTGGAAAGCTACATGCAACAGGTTGCAATGGCCTTACTATTTGAGTAGGGTTGATCATGTTCAGAAAATTAGGAACAGGAAGCAAAGAATGGATAATGGGAAGTATTCCTTTGTAAATAGGACCATAAAAAACTGGAACCAACTACCTGCAGAAGCGTTATGTACTTTCCCTTGTAAACCAAAATTTTTTACAAAGAGAGTTAGGAAAGCAATTATAAACAGGGTGAAGTGAAAGGCATAGAAGTGTGGTGAAAATCGTCTAAAAGTGCAGTGAAGTGAAGTGAGATGAAGTGTAGTGAGTGACTTGAGGTCAAATGGAGTAGTAGGAAATTTAAATGGGGTTAAGCCAAATGAGAGGGTAGTGAAGTGGAGTGAAAGTCTTAGTAACAGGGTGTCTATCATTATTAGAAGATATGTATATCATATGAGGTTTCTGCTTATATGGCTGTTTTGCTTATCACATTTTTTCATATTCTTTTGGTTCTATATATACAGTTGTATGTTTTTCATATTTCTGTTTAATTCTGTAAATTATGTATTCTTACTGTTTTGTATGTTCCGTTCTGGGTATTTGGTTTCATTGTATTCTGTGTAACGTTTGTATTTAAATGTGTACTGTACTACTGCCACCGTGTGTCAACCCAAATGCAGGTAACAAATATGTCATATCATATCATATACACATCTCAAGATTATCTGAATTGCTCAGACTTAAGAAAAAAGTAGATATGATATTATATATAGTGATGTGAACTGATGATGATGATCAGGAAAAAATGTTAACATACTGACAAGTGGCACACTTCTATGGAGCTGAAATATTCAAGAGCAAATCCCAATAGGTTAGTTGTATTGTAAGAAAAATTACATTCAAAATTTCTTTTTATCATGACTGATGTAAACACTGATTATGGCTGACGGGTGACTTTGGAGCAACTGGAGGTTCTGATAGAATCCCTTCTTAATTGTTTATAATACTCCAATTATAACTGGGACAATTTCTGTCCCCCTTCTAACATCCTGCTGACCTTGATCTCCAGATATGTGCACTTGCTTAGTTTTTCAGCTCCTTCTGTGTTAACGTATGAATCATCTGTTATGGCTACATCACTCAGTAGGCAAGTCTTCTCCTTTTTATCACACATTATTATTATTATTATCATCATCATCATCATCTCCTTTATGCAGGGTATTTATACTTATATTCCTGAGACAAACTATGTCCCTAGGGAATATAGTGTTGCAGGTATTCTGTTGTTACTATTCAAGGTGCTTATATCGTTGGTTCCAGTGTTGAATCTATTGTATTCTTACATTAGTACTTTCCGAAGTATGTGTGCAGTGCCCAATATGGCTGTTTTCTGTAGTTCCTTGACACCATGTTTTCCTGGTATGTTGCTCATGAATTTTCTGAATGACTTTGAAATAGTTCCAGTCGCCCCTATTATTACTGGTATCGCTGGTATTATTATTATCATCATCATCATCACCATCATCATCAAATTTCTCACCTCTCAGCTTTGGCTGGGAAATATTCACCTATCCTGGGATGTAGTAATCAACAGGATTAGGCTCTGTGGTCTTATTTGTAGTTTAAAAAGTTTCTTACAATTGAACATGTGCCAAGAATTACAGATTTTTGCAGTTGTATATATGTATTCGCATGCAAGTTAAGTCTTGTTAGACTTTGTGACAGTGACTTTGGAATTACTCCCATAGATGAAATTACTATCGGGATCACTTCTGCTGCCTTTTGCTTCCAAATAGCACATATTTCATTTACCAGTTCTTGGTACCTGTTTTGTTTGTCAGTTATTGTTTTGGCGAGATTATGTGTATTTGGGACAGCTATGTCTATCAAAAAGGTGTTCTTTGTTTTCTTATTCATAAAAGTTATGTCAGGTCAATTGAAAGGTATTGTTTTGTCCGTAAGTATGTTGCGATTCCAGCACAGCTTGAAATTTTCATTCTCCAGTACGTTGGCTGGTGTGTAATTATAATATGGACTTTTTATCATCAATCAATTCGGCTACTTCTGCCAGTTTCTGATGGATAATTTTGGCTAGTCCATCATGTCTCTTCACATACTCGGTAGGTGCTAGTTGCTCACACGCTGCAGTAATGTGTTGGATTGTCTCCAATTCTTTTCCACTTCTTCTGCATAGATCATCGGTGTCTGGCTGTTTCAAAATATATTTCTTGTAGTTTTTTGTTAATATGACTTGGTCCCGTATTGACGTTAAAAAGCCCTCTGTTTCGGCGAACAAATCCGCGTTTGCCAGCCATTTGTTCGACGCTTCCATGTCTACATATTGTTGGCTGAGGTCATATGGATGGCGTCCATGCAAGGCTTTTTGGGACCATTGTCTCTTGACTTTGTTATTATATTCTTCATCTGTGGGGAGTTCATTTGCATGTGCGTGGACTAAGTCCAGTGGTGTGCACCTTATCATCTGCTTTTACTACTGCAGCATGAAGAGACAACGTGACCTGTTTGTTTAAGAAGTACATCTGAAGGAGCTTCACCTGTTTATCATGTAGTCGAGTTATATCAATCAATCCTCTGCCACCCATTTGCCACGGTAGAGTAAGCCTTTCCTTTGCAGCACGGGGGTGGTGAAATCTATATCTTATGAGTAACGTTCTCATTTTGGTTTGGAGGTTCTCTAAGTCTGTAGGTGTCCATTTCACTATTCCAAAGCTAAAAGTTAGTACTGGGGTTGCATGAGTATTGATAGCTTTTATCGTATTTTTTCCATTCAATATGCTTTTTGTGCAATTTAATTATTCTTTGCCTAGCTTCTGTTTCATTCGGGCATGCTTAATTTGTTTAACTTGCATGTGGCCCAGGTATCTATACATGTCATCCTTGTTCATGGCTTCCATTGTGTCATCATCCTCTGTTGTGATGTTTCTCATTTCTAGTTTCCCCTTTGCAATACATAATGTTTTGCACTTTTCAATCCCAAATACCATTTTAATGTCTCTTGAAAAAGTTTGAGTGAGCTGTAGAAGTTCTTGTAGTTGATTGTTTGTTGTTGTTATTAGTACTACTACTACTACTACATTGCAAACTATACAAATCAGGCGTAACTAGAATTTGGTTGTATGTCATTTTCTGCACAAGTGTATCAAGCCAGATCAAAATAAAAAAAATTCATTGTTGGATTACATTAAAAAAATTTGGCTATAATAGTACAAGATTTTTAGGACTGCAAGTCAGTGCAACAAAGTAGGCTTTATGATTTCTACCTGGAACTGTTTGTTTTACTAAGTTTTCAAAACAGCAGAGTTATGTTGTTCCTGCAGTTTGAAATGAAAGGGCACAAAATTAAATTCTTTTCCCCATGGATTAGAATATAATCAGTCTTCCTACGAAGCTGTCCATACTTCATGAGCATTGCTACACCAACACAATTAACTTACATGCATAATGCACAACAGAAGCACAGGACTGAACATACATTGACAGTAATGGTTCTTGTAAATCAGGTCATTAGAAAGTATGGTCATTTGGTCTCTTGCCTAATTCTACCAATCCTATATCGAAATATAGGGAATTGGGTTGAAAATCAAACCCAGAGACACAGAAAACTTAATGGTCTTACATTTCCACATAAAATATACATAACTTACCACATGTTAAGAGCAAGTGTTGGAAATTACCTTCAACTCTTTGACATGCTGGATTCTGAGGGAAATGAAACAACCTGGAACCTGTATTCTAAATTTCCTATGACATGTTTCATACAATTTCTTCCTTATGTAGGTTTCCACAGTGAAAATCCTCTGTATTGAACTGTAATGCATATGTATGAATGAAACAAGTTTATGTTACACTGTGCTTCAATGTATGCACGATGGCTGTACTGGCAGTGACTCATACAGGGCTGTTTCACAAGGCATGCCATGTCAGCAATTTATAGACAAGAATTCAAAGAGTACTTAATGATCTGTACCTGGTGTCCAGCACTTCTGAGATTTGGAGGTTATTTCCAGCACCTACTCAAACATGCAATGAGTTATATATTGTACAAGGAGATGCAAGACCATTAAGCTTGCTTTGCATCTGGATTCAGTTTTAAATTGACCTTCCCGTAACTTGGGTGGCACACGTTACATCTTTCATCTTGATCACAAATATTTAAGTCTATAACCAAATTAAATAACTTTATAAATACTAAAGCTTTAATTGTCAATGCATATCTGTAAATACCTCTCTTCCATTTATAGCTTTGGCACATGCCTGTGCATCCTCTCGTTTCAGGAACAGAATAAACGCAACACCCTTGCTTTTCCGTGTTACTTTATCTTTCATTATTGTAACCCTGGAAATCACATAAATAACATGTTAAACTAATTAATTCTAACTGGACACTCTGTATTTGAAATATTCAAAACAATCGGCAAAACACAAAAATTACTTACAACTATGAAAATGCAATCCTACCAGTTGAATGAATTCAGAAAGTCCAATCCAGCTTAAATCCTCACAAAATATTTCTGTAACATTTGTTTCAATATTGTTTACAGCATGGACCTCTCACATACTCTTAGGAAACTTCAGGTTCCACAATAGGCAGGGAATTTCTTGACTGGTTGGGCAACTATCAGCTCCTCAAAAAGTCTGTTCCATACCCGTACAATTTCAGCTTTTCCTCCACTGTATAACGATCTCTATTCAACGTACATAACCTACCATAACCGTAACAATACCCAGTAAATTCAAATTATGAGCAGCCTCTCATTCTGTAAGACCCTCCATACATACTCATGTTTACATATGCATGCCAGTAAGAAGTAAATGCTATGCATCAGGATACAATGGATTAAAGAATGGGAAAATTGACTCACTAAAATATTACTGTATTTCACAGATGTAATAAGTAAAACAATATCAAATCCCTATATGTTTGTTATGTTACGACTTAAGATTGTTGCATTCTTTTATTTTGTGTGTCAGTTTTTCCAATACAAAGTAGATTCAACAATATTTGAAATATCTGAACATAAATGCTACTGAAATGTGAAACCTGCAATAACTTTCTAAAATTGTGTACATGACCTTCAGATAATGGCCATAGGACTGAAACAGTGAATTTGGGTAATTTACTCATAACCTCAACACTCGAAACATTTTAATACGCACGTCTATACAAAATACAGTTCTGTTGAAACTACTTACTTGATAACCCTACCATACTTCTCAAATATTTTATGCAGATCATTGTTCGTAAGAGAAAATGGAAGATTAGAAACATAGACAGTACTTTTACTAGGTACCAATCCCCCGCTCATTCTTCCCGTTCATAGTCACAGCTCATAGTTCTCTTTTGGACCACATATTACTACCTCACAGATTGGCAACTCCGTGGCAACGTAAAATTACAACGCTGGAAGCGGCTTCGACGACTTCATGTAGCCGGCGTGGCTCAACGACCGTAGATAGAACACGCTCCCAAAGGGGTAGTTACCCTGCCTAAACATCTTTTAAAGAGGATACCGTTATAGCAATGACAACCTAGCTAGGCATTAAGTGTTTTTATAGGCTTCTGTAAATATGTGCTGCCACCTTGTGATTTTGGTACACAGTCGCCAACTGTTGAATTAACTAATTTACTCAAATTTCACAGTTGCCAAATTTTGTTAGGAAAATGCGTAGAAAGGATCAGTGGACGGTACGCAGTTCTAGCTGGGAAGAGACACGTGACTTCGTTTCGAATGAATAGTCAACAATTCTTGTTGCCAAACCAGCTTCATATAACACTCTACACCAGTGTACTTAACTAACTTTACGAACACTGGAGTAATAGGTATTTACAATTTCTAAACAGGTGTTTAACAGAACACAATTATGGGGGTTTTCACAACCACATGTTGCATGTTACAATTGCCACATACCCAACTGGTTGGACAATGGCTGTGATGTAATCAATGTTCAAATTCAGAATTTAGAAAGTTGTAATTTCTAATAAAATTATTTAAAATGCTCTGGTTCCTAGTCACCATAATGAATGCCATACTATTCAATTTTCTATAAAGCAATTTAGAATTGTATCAGATCATTATCAACATATCTTCAGCTGCCTCAAGACTAGAAGGTAATGTCAGAACCAACAAAGCACACATTCTAAATGACCAAAGAAAATGTGGGATTGCTACAGCTCATTTAGATGGATTGCCACTTGATTGTGGTTGTCATCACTAGGTATTGCCAATATCAAATAGTTCAAATTAATACAAAATATCTGTGACATCAGCAGCAATTACCAACTATACATGGCAAATGACATACAGTGAACAACTCAAGTGTACTGGCAATCAATGATTACAGTCACATACAAAGAAAAACAGGGTGCAGTTCAGATCTCATTACCTGCTGCACCTGGCAATAAATAGGAAACCTGTAGTATAGTATTGAAATACGCATGTCTAAATTATGTAGCTGTTTTTGTGGCCATCACAAAGGTGTCTCTGGTGCACATTTCCCCCTTCTCCTTGGCAACAATGAATGAATTAACAATCCCACTGTCCCACCATCTAACGACACTGATCTGTGTTCTAACAAGTATGTTACAGTTGGTGTGTTGCTAGATATTGCTCTTATGAGTTAACTTCAGATACACATATGGAAATTTCACATCACAGTTGGTAACACATTCAGTTGCTATTCCAAACCAACACCCCATTTCATGACCCCTGATTCCAATTCATTAAGCATGTTTCCATAGTAACATTGCAGTCATATTAAAGTTATGGGTATTGGTATAATATGTATCACCCATCTCTTAATTTCACAGTTTGTGCTTGGATATTTATATTTATTTAAGAAAAGAAAATACAAAAAATGAAGTACAGGAAGGAGGTAATGGAGCAGAATATCTTGCCAGTGAGTGTAATAAGATAATAGCATGATCAAATTTCATATTACACCATTGATCAAAAGTCGTGGAAAATCCTTCCCACATTGAGAGATGTCATGTAGAACTGAAGGAAGACGATCATTCAAATCACAGTACACAAACACGCAACAGAAGATAGCTGTATGACAAAGAAGTTGCATTTCACACTAATGTATAAACCTAAAAGCCAACAAATTAGTTGTGTCTTAGTTGTAATAAAACTTGGACTCTAATGGCACACCTTCCAAGCTATGTCTCTCATGTAAGAGGACTTGCCTTATTTTAAATTTCCCTCTTAATAAACTAATTTTCCAACTCTTCTTTCACTTCTGCACGTGTCTTTCTGAAAGCACAACTGGAATTGTAAACAACTTAATTTGAATATTGTCTGAACTTAAATACTGGTAAGTCCCGTAAGACTATAAAGCTGAATTTAATTTCATTTTATAATTTTTATATTCATTATAATTTAATTTACCATAAGGACTCCACATTTACACATCAGTTTTCTTTGTGAAGGCAGTAAAAGAAGTATGCAATTATTCCCATTTAATTTTACTATCAATAGCTTATAAAAATGCATTTTTAAGAAGCCTAAATGCTTGTGTAAAAAATCCTGTGGTGTTATATTTCATGCAAATGTTGACTGGCCTCTGGTCTGTACTGCAGTGAAAAATTATACTGTATAAATCATCCACTTAAGGTGTCAGCATTTCCTGTGCTCCGATATACTATGTGCCTCTCATGACAGCTCTTTGCAGAGTTCTACTGTTCCTGAATCTGTGGCTTCTTAGACCACAGTATGGTCACTAGATGGCATGGCATGCATGCATGCATACATACATGCATACGAACACACACACACACACAAACATGTACATTCCACAGATCCAAAATTCAGAGTGACAACAAAATGTTGAGCAAGTCATAAGAATAGAGAATATACAGCTTCACACACAGTAAGCAAATTTTATAATAAATTCATCAAGAGAACAAATGAACTGTGTGTAACAGTGTCTTCTTCATGCACCTTTAAATTTTGCCTTTTGTTTCGTTTCATCAGACTCAGTGAGCCTACTACAGTAAAATGTTGAATATTTTAATGCCAGCATACTACAAACTTCCTGGAAAACATGGAAGTTTGGCACCTATCTCTGATGATGGTGTTTATTCTTTATATTAATACCATATACAGCAGAATTTTTTTGAACAATTTCTTTGTTATTTACCACAAAGGTCATTAATGAAGTACTCATGTAGAAGAGGTATAGTGTCTAATCTGTCACAAAGATCTCTACGTGAATTTCTAGGTTTTACACCAACCATGATTCCAATAATTTTCTTTTTTAGAATAACTATGTTTTTACAGTAAGATGATTTACACTTGGAAAATTATTCGACAGTTCATTATAGTTTCAAAATAGGCAAAGTAATTTGTGTTGACAGTGATGATGATGTGACACATACCTAAATATATAAAATGCTTCAATAACAGTTCAGTAGGTTAACAATTTGTAAACTGAGATATTTTCTATTTACAGACTCATCATACATTGTATAACCATAGCCTATACTGTCTGAATTGTAGCGTTGTATTGTTCAATGAAATGGGAGGCTATAGCCATTAAGCTGTTCTACTTAATTTTCTAAAACGAACAATAACGTAGTTGAAGCTCTTCTAAAAAATAGTGATTTCAAAGAATATTTTGGTAGCAATACCGATGATGAATTGAGTAACAGTGACTGTGAGTACGACAACTTAAGTTAAAATGAGGCAAAATATAAACTGTCTATTGCTAGTGGTAATGCAACAGGTGTGGGCAGGAAAAAGATGATGCCAGAATGGTCGTGGAACCCCACTTGTTCACCTCCTGATGTGCCTAACTCATAAACCTTTTTGTGGTATTCCAGGCACAAGCAGTAATGAGATAGAATCTTGTTGGAGGACATGAAGCCAGAACATTTTGAAAAAACTCACGGAGAATGCCTCTTGGTTGCACTTAGTACAGCAGGTGAACAAATATGCCACAAGTAATACAAATCTTCTGAAAAATAATAGTTCCCCAAACACTGTTACAGATAGCATATGTTTTGACACCAGGGTGGGTTAATTAGACATTTATTGCTTTATGCATCATAAATCATGTGTGAAGTAAGATACCCCGCAAACATACTGGGGTACTAAAAGATCTATACACTCCATTATTTCTCTCTGTAATGCCTTTTGACTGGTTAAGAACTACAGTGACAAATTCTGCATTATGTAGACAATTATAAGTTTGACCCTTCAGATCATCCTACCAAAGTAAGGTACTCCACCGACTACTGCAAAAATAAATTTCAGGACCTGTACTCTCCGGTGCAAAACATCACTATTGTTGAAAGTTTTAAGAAATTCCATGGAAGGCTTTCATTTGTTCAATTCAACACATTGAATTAAGTCTCTTCTGGCAAAAAGTACTACAAAAGTAAGAGTCTAACAGTGGATACAGTTTACAGTTGGGAATATACAGTGGACAGAAAGATGGAAATGAGGACCTCCCTTCATGTGAGGCTGCTGTTGTGATGGAGCTGATAGCTACATACCAATGCAAACATTATGACTTCATACACATAAATGGTGCCAATCTCCAACTCTATTTGAGAAACTGCTATACACAAGCACAAATTTACTGGGAACAGTAAGGCTAAACAGAAAGAATACACCTGAAGAAACAAAAACAAAGAAAGCTATATAAAGGACATTCTGTTACCATTTTGATAAACATACATGACGGTATGGGCACAGTGGACACAGGCAAGACAAGATGTGACACAGTCGGAATACCAAAGGTTGTCTTTGACTTAAAGTACGGGGGAAGGGGGATGTATCCTTCCTTTCATGTGACACTATCTGAAAGTGTAGAACTTCTTCTGCGCTTTGACACAACAGTATTCAACATGTATTTTCTCAACAGGTAGCTCACTTCATGAAAACTGTACCACAAACAGTTCAGGCTAGTAGTAGCACAAGAGTTACTTTACTGGAAGGTTGGTGAAGCTGGAATATGAAGATGACACTGTCCAGCAGATGATACTACATTATGCTCAGACAGCTTGTTGTTCCACTTTCCATGGTATATGCCTCCAACAGTGTGAAAGCCAACATATAATGCAGGGTCAGTTCAGTCAAGCAAATCAAGAGCACTAGCAGACAAGTGTGTAAAATTACTGAAGTGACTCTCCATTTGCTGGAGCACTTCAAGATTTATCTCACACAAAATTATTAGATATGTTTTCTTATGTTTATTGGACTGTGCATCATTGTAATAGTTGAAGAATTAAAGACCAACTTGATGTCACTTGATATTTTATTTCATTTCTTATGTACTCAACATGTTTTGGATATTAATATATCCATCATCGGGGGCTTGCGACTGTGTTGTTGAATTACCACATTGGTCATTTTGTTGTCGGTTTGTTGTGTGTTGGAGATTTGGTGCGGATGGGTTTGAGTAGTGTCTCAAACCCATGTGGTAATTCAACAACACAGTCGCAAGCCCCCGATGATGGATATATTAATATCCGAAACATGTTGAGTACATAAGAAACGAAAAACAATATCAAGTGACATCAAGTTGGTATTTTATTTTTCAACTATTAGGTATATTATTACTCTAAGTATATTACATTACTGAAATGACTGAATTGTATGCATGGCATTTACTTGTTTATAAGTGAAATCAAGTGTATGTCCATAAAGAAACCATCATCAGACGTAACGAGAAGTTGAGAAGTTAAGCATTTAAGAGTGAGTGGCCAATAGTGATTCTTACATCAAAAATTATATGGTATTTTACAGCAACTGATAGGAACACACAAATGGTATGGAAATGGGGTAATGTGTCAATAATCACCAAAGACAAGTTGGGTAGCAGGTTAAACTCGATACCTCTCTAATACACAAATTTTATTCCTGACTAGCATAAGTACCTGTTCTCCGCATGGGGTGCAGCTGCTTTCTGTTTTACTACCACAGTACAACCTATCTGTCTGGATACTTTTTGACCAGGTGCTGCATCTTCTTCACAGAATCCACAACAGCTCTGTGTCCCACTCAGGCTTCTTTTTGTTCCTTGGGGACAAAGTGGCTGGGGCATGAAAATGAACACTCACCCCCATCTAGTGCTGAGGTAAAGAATGGATGGAGGTATAACTCCACTTCTTTATATGCCTTCATGGCATACACAGGGAAAACTGTAAGCTTTACCTGTATGTAGGAACAGCTGGATGTATGAAGGGAACATACATCAGTAAGAACCAGTACACAATTTAATTTTTAACTGTATTTTCAGCCGACCACTTGATAAAAGGTAGAATAGTAAAACTCAATGTCCAAAGGGAGTATAGATCTCAGTCCATCACTGTACATGGATACAGGATACACAGTTGTTATTATCTACAAGAAAATACCACATCTCTCTCAAAAACAAAGCTCAATAATAAAACACTCTTGGAAGAAAAACCCACAGAAAAATTGTTGCCTAAAATACAAATTTGTCCACGCAAACACTGCTCACAAGGGAGTAGGCTGTTCATCACTCAGCACAATCATCTACAGGGATTAATAAAATATTTTAAAGATAAAAATACATTTAATGAGAAATCACCACAAAAGTATGCTTACAGATCATGATAATATACATCTGATTACGTGTCTTGTACTGGGTATCTTTGCCTTCAGTACAGTGATGCTTATGTGTTCATAGACAGAGGGTGATAAAGGCCTAGTTTCACCAAGGCTATCTTCTCATATTAAGAAAATGTGGTTTGACATACCAAATTCTAAACCACCCTCTTACTATGTTATTATATGCATATTGTGGAGGGGTTATTTTATTGTAAAATTTATTTAAAATATTTTGCACCACTCTGAATCCATTTCATCATCTCAAAGTCCAAACTAAACATGTTCAATACTGTTGAAAATCAAAATTTCACTATATTTTGAAATCCCTTCGAGTATGCTTCATGGAGGTTATATATTGAGCTTTGACAAGTGGAATGTGCATAATACATCCCCCTCCTCTTGTTCAAGGGCTGTTTAACAAAGCAACTTCTTGCAACAAAGGCAAACTTGTTCCCACAATGAGGACCACACCTTCCCAAATTACCTTGAAGCACTGATATGTTTCTCATTACTTCGGACTACATAACATTGGCACGCTAACATGAAACCCATAAATAATGGGGTAGTTATGTTTTTTTCTCCCTTCATTCTGGCATTATATTAGCTTGTAATCATTAGTAAATATAGCAGCAGATTTGTATCAGCCCAGTAAAAATGCTCAACAGCTATGTCATAAAATATGGCCTGTCATAACAGGCACAACACATAGCATATATTTTTGGGTAATATTATTTTAATATTTGGGAACAAGTAAGACTTTGTGGCTAGACATAATTTCTGCATGTTCATCTTTAAAACATTAATTTCATTTGATCTTGAAGCAGAAGTACTGAACTACTTTACATTATTCATACATCCTCAACAGCAGTCAAGATTTGGTAGAGAGTGTAACATAGACTTCCAACACTGGAATACTATGCAGTGACCTATATTTGACTACTGTGCAAGGCATCTTCCAGAACATGGAAGAACTTACTGGATACATCATAAGAATGCAGCTCTAAGAACAGTTTGCAGGTTACAACTGTATCAGCTTGCACTTCAGAGCAGAGTTCACAAGAAGTACGCTGACATACAATAGAAATTTCAGCATATAAAACGAATACATTTCAGACTACAAAAGAATGATTATTATTACCATGCTTTTTTTCACATATACAGATAATAAAATGTGATGTCATGTGTGGGTTTTACAGTTTTTAGCAGCAAAATGTGTGATAAAGTTGTTTAAAAAAAAATGTGACATATGACTCCTGCTCAAGCATGTGTCTGTGATGTCATGCTGCTACTATTTTATTTAATTACAACTGTAAACAAAACAACTTGCATGTATGCTTAATGTTTTATTAAATTATGGCAAATCAGTCAAATAAGGATTTAAAATTACAAGCCCATGATTTGTATAGTAGCCATATCAACAGCAAATACCAAATGGTGCTAACTTCTAGTTCAAAAATGATACCACTTATGTTTATTGCCATTTCCAGTCCACAGATTTAAGAAGGATCCAGATCCCAACACATTTTTATTTGGAGTCCAACTACGAAGCCCTCTGATATTATAAACCTTCATGCACTTTATTAAAAAATGAATAAACTGGACATTATCATAGATTCCAAATATGTAACAAGGAACCAGTATGACTGAGTACATCCCCATGCCCTTACTACTAAATTTCACTGTGTTCAGTAGACCTCTGAGTCTACCCCACACTTCCATGTTTTGTATCAGACATGTGACCTGCTCTTATTACGCAAATTGCAAGCTGATGCAGAGAGATCTGCCTCGGCCACAGCCATAATGGCTAACACATCTTGATACAGATTTCAAATTTAAATCTATAATAAATACACCATCTTGTTGTATGTGAATTAACAGCACATATATTCAAAACAACAAACAGATTATTGTGCATAAAACTGTATGCAACCTTTCAGAAAAGTGGAAGTAATGAAAAGTAGTAAATGAATTTGTACGAATTTAGAAAGTACACACTCGTGTCAGTTATAGCAATACTCATACAAAACAAGTTTAACAGACACTTCACAGTTCTAACAACATGTTTGTTCTTCCATGTAGTTTGGATCACAAAGTACATACCTAACAGCAAAGTTTCGACTAGTACCGTTGAACACTCTGGTATTTGGCCTCACCACCCTACATACAGAAATATTAATTTTGTCATCTAGGAAGTGAAAATCGTGAGACAGTATTTAAACAAAAAATATGTATAATCTTGAGCTATAATACATCATAATACGGCATACAATAATTATTGAGTCTTAAGTGTGTGTTTTGTAGTGTTGAGTGTGAAACAAGGAAGGATTACCAAATATAAGCGATATACATCGCCTACTGGAGAATGAGCAGAGCATGGGGTCCATAATGAGCAAGGGTCAGGATTGTATTTGGGATGGAGGGAATGGGGTCGGTCAGGAGAATTGTACGGCAGCTCTAAGGAAAAAATGCTGCCACCACAGAATTAATACATACATCAATATAATGAGCTAGCTTATTGCATGCTTACTCCCTAGTCTTCACGGCACACAGGGGTATCCTTTTTGGCGGAAAACTTAAGTACTAGATAGAGTAAATGTATGGTTGACTATATAAAACTCGGTCGGAAAGAGTTGCTCGAGTGTCATGGCTCATCATGATTATGAGATCATTTTGCAACTTGTGTCCCTTTCCACACTCCAGTCATTGTTGGCACAGATACAAATCCAGGCACATGAACAATAGATTAATACTATTGATTGTTAAAAATCTACTGTATAAGTAAAACACTATTTTGACATTATCAGGTAATTATTTTTTTGAAAGACCACAGCAATATTACTTGATTGTTTTCTGTTTTTTGAAATCACACTGATAAAGTTCACCGTAATGTCTGATGTACACAAGAATTCACACAACAATAATGATTTTTTTAACAATGAAGTGACCTTAGCACCCGATACATAACAACAAACACCAGAGGAAGTCAACTGACAGAGGAATCTAACTAACAATATCCATCTGCTAACAACGATTTCATTAACAGTTTCACCTAAACTCGCAATTTTTATAATTATTAGTCACATCATTATTCTTTAAATTCTATGATTCACAATAGTTACGAAAACTTAGGTAACTGATACAGCCTCAACAATGAACATAAAATATATAGATCCTGCTCTTCTTAAATAGATTTGTATACACAAGTACTCACATGTACATTATCATACACCACACACTCATTCACTACACTATTACTTAAAATTTGTTTACTCTCGAGTGAGGATTGTCATTATAGTGGGGTACATGTATTCCTACTGTCAGCTGACCCGTACATAGTTCAAAAGACACAATAAAATTGTATTTATCACAACACAGAGCAAAGTATCTGGCAGCAAAACCTGAAAGGAAGTTTGTAGCCAAGGAAACATATTTTTACTGTATTTAAAACAGGAAACAAATCTCTTTTTGTACCAAGCTAAGCCTACATACAATATGTGCATGTATTCCACCATATAAATACATAAACTGTATACATATGTACATGCACATGTACACACGGGGGATCAATATCTCTTTTCCAACAAAACAACATTTGTTAAAATTTGAGAGTTTTTTATGTTGTAAGTAAATGCTATATATAACCATCTATACATGGAAGAATATTCTTGGGTCTTAATATATGATCATTTCATGTGGGTAGTATAACACAATTCAAAGTGTTTCCATTGTTTCAATCATTCAATAAGACATGATAATGCAGTCTCTTCAGTGTTAATTCTCAACATAAAACCATGGTTGAAATTATCAAGTTCAGTCTAGCCATATGACTTATTCATGTGTTTTGTCTCTGCTTATTATTGTGTGCATGCCACTCCACATGTGATACGATTAAGCAATGTCTTTTCAGAAAACTTGTATTCTGATATTTCTTAGACATTCCATGTGTGGTAGATAAAATAACTGTTACACGAAGGCTGTTCTACCTACCTCTCTATCTAGAGTACATCCTTGGTCTCCCTGTTGGAACCTAATGTTAATCACATGGAACTCTGGTACTAAACTATTATAATGTCTAAGGTGACAGACAATCTTATTTGGGTTATTGTTAAGACAAGAGGCAACTGTCTGTTTTAGATTATCTGCATCTGCGTGAAAGCACTGATGGAATACATAAGAAGCTTCAGAAGCGCCACCCCCCAGCAACGATTGAAGCTGACATCTCCTAACTATTAACTTGAGATTCTAAACACTACTGTGTGATCTTTGCTGTTACTCATATGCAGGTAACAGATATGTCATGGTAAATTTCAAGCATGTTTTACTTTGACACTTCATACACCTGGTCATATCTTGCTAACATATTAAAAATGTATATGTTGAATGGTTTATTACTGTAATATACTAAACAGGGCACTACTTATTATAATATGGAGAAACAGGAAACAGATGTATCAAATGACCAGATACATGTACGTGAAGTAAGCTGAGAAAGCATGAATCTTTTCACCCTTGTTATGCTAGGTAAAGTAAGGTTAGAAGAAAACATGCAGTCTGCATAGATACAAAAGTTTAAAAATATCTCATCAGTGTTATGTGTGAATGTATAACAGCCAGTTGCTCTGCTAAGGCAGCACAACCGTGGACATACCTTAATTCCCGGAATGAGTACGACAATTTTCCCTTCTCCAAATGGTCCAAAATGGCTCTGGAACCTTTATTAAATGGGAACCATGGGAGATTTCTCTAGGAGTAAAGCAGTCACAGCATGATGCTGTCCACTCACATTTATCTTGTGCCATGGCAAAATTTGTGGCCTTGTACCTCCAGTATACCCATATGCCTTCAATACATGATCAGGGACAACTTAACTTTAACCTTCATTGTCAGGACATCCTTTCAGGATTGCATGCCCTCTGACTGTACTCAGGGTAGCCCAGGGCTTTAGCAGACATTATGTCAGAAAAGAGAGTGAGCAGTATCTGAAAGTTCATTGGCAGGTACATACTGCATATACTGCTTACATCTAATAGACAGTTACCATACTGGTGGAGATGGATGATGGAATAAACAAGATAAAGTTTCCAATTCTACCTATTTAAATGGGTTTGTTACAGAAACATTTGCAGAGTGTATTTAACTTTAGAATAAAAGGACTGGGTCCTACATAAAACATATAAGATACTCTGAAAGCCTCTAAAATGTAATTTTAGCAACGTGGCCCCAAAGATATCTAAATTGCAAAATATTACAAGTAAGCAGTCAACACATTTTGAGAGCAAGGGGAAATTTATTTGATTAATTATAAAGAAAAAGATCAATGTATAATGGACAAGCTTTGTCAACAGTCTGAAACATGACAGCCAAATAAGGTAGATAAGTTGGATCTTCCAGAAAGGTGAAAATGTGGTAGACCTAGGACGAAATAGATAATTAGTATATAAAGGAAGGAAGGAATTATAGAATTAAGACTAAGAAGAACTGGCTGAAGTGAAGACTAGAAGGCAGACTGATGATGTTTCTGACGGTAAAAGAACTTGTGTGTACTTACACCAGTCATGTGTATACATATACATATTGCCGACCATTTTCCAGTATGAAACTACTTTCTCTACATGCCTCTGTTAACCCTGTATACACTTCAACATGTAATTCTCAGATGAGCATTTTCCATTTCAATGAGTTAACTATCATTCTGCAGTTATTTGGAGCAACATTACATCATAATAATGGCTGTTTAATCACTGCAACATCAATATAACAAATGTATAATAAGAGATGAGCAGCTTAGCCTTGAAGCTTCACAGCACATATAATTTGTGAAGAATATATATTTTAAATTCATCAATGCTCTTACTCGTTTTTGAAGATTTAGATTCCACATCTCAATTTTAAGATTTATTGAAACAAAAATGCGTTAAGTTATAATAAACATGAAATTTGGTACTAGAGTGGTGGACGCATTGCTATTGAGAATAAAATTATGTTTTAACATGGAAACACTTTAAATTATGTCTTGCTGAATATACTAAAAAAAGACATTTTAATAGACAACTGTTATAAGATACCAAACAGTACACTGCTTTAACAAATTTAATATTATTCATTCTGTGCGTTGTGACTATAATCACCCACACAGACCAACAAATGCACAAAATTTACATAAAATAACGAATCATCCACATGCACAAACTCTCTTATACATTCCAGCCCTGGGAAACATTAAAACAGAAGAATATAAAATGAATACAACCAATTTACATACACAAGGTTAAAAACATATATTGGCAACTATAAATATACAAATGTAGATACTATCTACAGTACCCACATTTTATATTTACAGGTCCCATTATTGTTTTTAATATTGTATATGTAAGTTGGTTGTATTAATTCTATATTCCTCTGTATTAATGTCCCCCTGAGGATGGTGATTTATTGCTGGAACATGTAGGAGGGTTAATTTGTATGGATGATCTGTGACTTTATATAAATTGTGTGCATTTGTTGGTCTACATGCGTGACTATAATACACTGCCTGTTATAATGTGGAAAAATTGTAAACAGATGGCTTAAATAACCAGGTTAAGTGTATTCCAAACTATGGGATACCCTCTATCAAGGGAAATTATTTTAAAAAGTTTTAATTTAATATTATGTGCTTATTCAGAAGAGTTATTTGAAATATGAAAAAAAGGATAACATAATGTTCAGTTATAAATAACATTAGCAGTTTACGCAGTCCCATCATCCCCTCAAATGTTACCATACATGGTAAACTGAACTCGTATCTCTCAGAAGAAATGGTTCAGTTTTTCAGGGTGAAACCTCATCTGAAATTCTGCTTGTTTACAGACACCATCTAGCAATGGTAACCGCAGCTGATGATGCACAATATGAAAAGAAAGACACAGACAGAGAGAAAGAGAGACAGAGATACTGATAGAAGTCTGAATGTGTATTTCAAATTTATGTCACTGTGTATAGGTGCAATGACAGTAAACCTAAATGTGAAGTGGCATTCATGGAATGTGAAAAATGCAGTGTTTCAACTTTTCTGACAACAACAAAAAACAAAAGCTGTGGACATGAAAGAAAATATGTGACCACAGAAGCAGTGCTGCACATGTCTTGTATCATAGAACAAAACAGAAATTGAAAAAAATGAGAATGGGAAAGAATTCTTCTGGCTGATAATTCATATGCAGATATCATGAAACATGTTTCAAAGCCTGTGAAGATTCATGTCAAAACCTGTTCCTGAATTGATTCTAAAACTGGGGTACTGACTAATGAATCCATGACTTTAAGCAAGAAAATAGTTCATGTTGTTGGCCAGAGTGCTCCCCAACTCCTCTGAAACTTACACTTTCATTAATGGTTTGGTGAAATTGTATCAATTTATGAAAATCACATACTCATATTTCATTCATCTGTTACCATAAGTGCTAAGATTACATAGTTCCGGTCTTGCACTACATAATCTCAGCAAGTCAGTCACACAATAAAACACATCCTATCTTATATTGGATTTCAAGCTGTCCAAAGAGTGTCGCAGGTATTAATAGCATGAATGATATTTCCACTCCAACTAGGAATTTGTTACTGCTGAAAACTGTTTCTAAAGGAACAGCAGACCTTCTGCACATTCCATACAACAAAAGTCAAGCACCTAAAATTTTCTGATTCTATAAACAGAAGTTACGTAAGTGTACAACTGCCATCACGATTCAAACCATTTATAACTTCCTCATATTTAATGTGTGGCTTCCTTCTGCCTCTGCCCTTCACTATGGTTACTTATACCAGATGCTGATGTACAACAGAGACCAGTATGTCTTTCTAATTTGCAAATACATATGGATTAGAATGCATTAACATTCTCAGACATGTGAATTGGATCCACAACAAAGCACAGTTGAAGACCTCAATGCCCATATTCACTCACAAATGAGTGTAGTTCAAACTAAGAACATCCTCAATCTGTATGACTCAGTTTTGAGCTTGAGCACAAACATGGAATGAGTCTGACATGGCAATAGGCAAAGAAGCACCAAGGAGATTATCTATTGTACATTCGACACCAGAGACAAGTTTGACGCTAGGGGCAAAGATAAGGCCCTTGCAGACTCCATGATATGCAGGCCCCTTGATTGGGCAGGCCTCATATGTATAGAACACTAATATTTGTTGTGAGTTATTTTGGACTAAATTCCATTCTTCTGGCACAATGTACTATTGTGGATTCTTGTTACGAGATCTGGCAGTAACTCTGTTAGTAATTAAAGAAGACGAAGGGGGGCAACTGGTTATCTATACTGATGTTCAACACACTCCTTAAATGGGTTCTGGAAACTTATGACAAAGAAGACTCACCATCTTGGATAGTAAGTGAAAAAGAACATATTTATTTTCAATCCTCCTCTGAAAGCATGGGTAAGACAGTGAACTCACTGGTTTTCCAACATGGCACAAAAATTTTACACATTTCTGAAACAATAAACTACTAAACTACAGCAGAAAGCGTAACTGTGTTAGGTGTATGATCAAAATACCTCAAAAAAGCAGAAGTGCAGACCTTTGCCAACAAGGCAAGAATAAAGTCCCAAAATCAGCTAAATCCACAAGGAATTAAGCCTCAATACAAAAATCCAGGAAACACAAAGGACTTCAGACAACATTAAAAAAGAAGGTCACAACTTACTGACTGACCACCGTGAGCACCTGTTGTAAGCCCCACGGATAATATGCAATGTAAGGTCACAAAAACCACACAGGACTCCCTGTCAGTTCTCTTGTCTAAAAACAATGATGCCTTCTTGACAGTTGCATCAGACACTTCAGATGGAATTGCTTTTGTCTGAGTGTTATGATCCCTAAGTGTGTCCATGCCAAGACAAATGTGATCCATGGTTCAAGCCCAGGGATTCTGGATATTATATTAAAAACGACAGGCCTTGAAAGCAGCCCTTCAAGAGTTAACTTATTAGTTTATATTTTGTATAAATAACTGATATTCTACATGAAACGAAATGATTGTGTAAAGAGTCTATGTTTTGCAATTAATGTTCTGTCTGTCTACAGTCACATTCAAACAAGAAACCCTCAAATTAGCATGCCAAGGAACAACAAATCATACCGAAACAACAAAAGTACAGTGAAACCCTCTGAAGATATTTTCAGAATTGGCTTATTTAAGAGCAACTGTCCTAATAGGATAAGCTTGAAAATCCTACTTTAGATTCTGTAATGAAACTGACATTCATTTTACTATATTATTCCACACAAATTTTGCATTAAGTGATCTGTTTTCCTGATCTAATCACATCTTAAGTCTTTAATGATTGTACCATATTCTTGAGCACAAGATAACATATACTTTTACAAGTATAATGGGAAGATTAACATCCAATTTTTTACCAGAACTACCCCATAAATACCCATTCTACCTTACAACAGTTACCTGTTTTCAAATTTTTCTTGCTCAGATGATCAGTTACATATTGAATTCTGTATCATACAATTATAATTATTATCAGCATTTGGTGAAGCTTTTATTTTTTATTAAATCAGCTTCACTCATTTTTCATTACAGTGGAAGGATGAACCCATAACCAGACTACTGCAGAGTAAATAAATATACTGCAGTCCAATGTGTTACTTGCTTCAAAGTAGGTGGTATACAAACTTACTTACATCAAGGAAATGGAAATTCATTTGTTAATATTCTGGAGAACCATTAATGAACTTGGTGAGAAGTTTGTGTAAATGAATTACAACTGTAATGCATACTTTGTATATTAGACATACTTCGTAAAAGAAGCCTTTGTAAAGGTTGTGTATAGGCTGTTTTATGTTTTTGTATGTGTTAAGCTGATAGTTTCTTCAAACTTCCCGTCTTTTCTTTGGATGTTAGCTTATATGGATAATGGATCTACATTAAGAACCTCAGTAGTCCCAGCTTTTTGTTTTAGGCCCCAAGTTCCTCACTGTTGGTCAACATTAGTTTCTGTTTGGAAATGTGTCACTGTATAGACACAGAAATGCCAAACAATTATTCTGAAACACTTTAAGTAGCAACAACTATAAGGTGTAGGTTTTCTCAAATTAACAGCAGCATACATATTTTGTTCTTCATGTGCTCAGTAATTAAGACAAAACCTGTACAACACATATGATGAAATGTGAAATGAACACAAAAAATATATAAACTTCACACAATGAATACTTCAAATTACTGGAATTAAAGTAAAACAATTACAGTCACAACGCATCATGTAATGCACATGCCAAAATAGATGACAGTGCAGTCAGGAAGTGATGTCATATTCCACCACATATTTCCATCTATTAATGGTGTTACTTGACTGTATCTCTGATCTGTGGTGGAAATATATTTGGTGATTAACCTTTATAAACTGAGCATGCTATTTTGTTGCTGTACACTGGCAAAAAATTGAACGAATGATAACCTGAGGAAATTTTTTAGATTGTAATGTGAAATATTTATTAAAAGGTAACAATCTAATGTGTCATAACTTTTTGTGTTTCTTTGGCAGGCCATCCTTTTAGAAGAAGCATATATGTTAATCTTATGGGAGAATTTTGGTACTAAATTATTATAATGTCCTGCGTGGGGAACTTCTTAAGCAGGGCCATCTTAAGTAGTTTTCACTGCATCTGTTTCACTTATACGTCTAGCTTCATGAATGCAGCAAAACTCACTTCCGAAATATCATTTTAATTAATATAACTGCACAGTTTAAAATCATATTTATACACAACCAGCATGTGTAAAAAAATCTGATACCACAACATAAACTAGCATATTTGATATCAAAGGAATATAAGTCTCCTGACTTATAAGTGCTGAAGACCTCATCTATGCCTTGCCACAGAAAATTTAGTGATCTTTAATACACTGCACATTATTAATGTCCATCTTGAGCACTGCACAGAAATAAATACACCCGTGATATTTACCCCACTGGAACATGTCGGGGTGGGGGGGGGGGGGATAGTATGCACAGTGACACAAATCTGAAATGCACACTCCAAATTTGAGTAAATTTTGACAATCCTGTACAGCATATCACCAGCTACAACATCTGAAATGTTGTATACAATTGTTACTGGATTGGATCTGTAAACACACAAGATTTTGGGCGAGGTTTCAACCTGACAAACTTAACTATTCCCTTGTCAACAAAACACTTGCTTTTGTCTAGAGTGGAAAAACACAGCACTACATACTTGCTTCATCAGATGAAAACCACACCTGCAGGAAAATTTCAGAGGTTACATGGTGCACCTCGTGAAATGCTCAGAGAGCAATGCATGAGAGAAGGGAATGAGTTATGTAAATTGACAGAATAAAGTAGCAGAATCACAGCCACAAAGTTTGGAAAACACTGTTGTAAAGATGTACACACTATTAGTATTAATAACTTTCAGATACTGAAAAAGAGTTTTCAGCTTGATTCAAATTTGTTTGCAGTCCAGTCAGATAAAAATACGTAGCGAAACACATATATAAGAAACGTGTCTTATTACCCATCAACATACACTCATCAGCAGTAATGCTGTTTTATGAAAGCATCATATTGACCCTACCCTGTGTATAATGTATTGCTTCCTTGCACCTTGTCTGTCGGCTGCTGCGCCGATCATTGCATCATTTCACCTCGACTTGACCCCATCTCATATTCTGAGTAGCAGTTTGGATCCAGGTAACTTTCAAATTTTACCCAGTCACAAGGCACTTTACTTTACACTATATTTAGTATGCTCTGCACTTTGGTATTGGCATAACAAAAATGTATTTTATGTGTACACATATGCAATCATAGTCTAACATACATCACTAAATAGCTAACAACGTAACAGCTTTATACAAAAACAGTAGCTAGAAATAATTATTTAAAAAACAAAGACAGCAAAACATGTGGATTAGAACCAAACAACACTATTCTACACATCTGTTGGAAAGATAATACTGTCAATCTGGGCTTTTTGTGCCTTGAAAAGAGACTCCAGTAGAGATACATATCTACAGTACTCTAGTGTACTGTAGACTCTATTACTCCCACATTTGAGAGTCTACATAGTAGGCAGGTTTGGAGTTTCACTCCACTTCACCCTTTGTTATTTATCATGGACTTGTCTTTGAGAAACTGCTGGCCAACACTTTGATGGAACATTTAAACACCAAAGGCCAACTATGCACAACAGGAAGTCCGTCACATTCTGGCAAGAAAAGTTGTACCTTGTTCATTATAAGAAAAGGAAATTAAAATTACAAAGTACATAAGAAGAGGAAGATGATTGAGAAAGTAGAGAGGCTTATTTCATTGAGCACAGTTACACAAACAAAAAATAACCGCACAGCTCGAAGTGCAGCCTTTTTGAAATTACTAAGTGCCATATGGAATCATATTTCACCGTTTCCATGGAACTGCTCCTGCTAGCTTGCCAGTTGCTCCAAGTATGCATACTGGCATCATGAATTCTTTCTGTTGAATTTCAGCCCCTTTTATGGCACTGGATGTGATTAGCAAAGGTTTGTATTCCTCTCTGGCACAATTTGTTTGTGTCATTTTATGGCACATCTTCAGCTTTACAGCCTTGTGTATCACCCATGGCACAATTTAGGTTATGTCATCCTACAGTGCTACAACAGGTAGGAGATGATAACTGGAAGAAAGTGCTCAGGTGTGTCGACAAATGGTTGTACTCACACCCACGGCTCGTCCCAGAGTCTGCTCAGCAGCCTCCATCTTATGAGGATCCAGTTTTGCTTTCTTTGGCTCAGCATCTGGAGGGCGGTGTGACTTCATATGAGCACTGCGACTTTTCACTTTATTAAAAACTCTGAAATTCAAAAATTAATCCAGTACATTAGTTTTACGATCACGTTTTGCCATGATATGTGTAAGTGCAACTGCAATTACACCATATCACAACTATTATATAAATTGTGAGATTCGAGGTTTTCCCACTATTGCTGGTAAGTATTTCCATCGTCTGGGATATGGTACTGTGTATATTGATACATAGTTACCAACCAAGAACATTAACCAACCAGACTACCCTGAAGGTGGAGGCAGTAAGCTTTTCTGAAATGCTGGTCTCTGTCAAATATCCCAGAATAAAGAAATATTCATTACATCAACCAGTTCTTCAATTCAGTAAATACCAGATCATAACAAAACTGCAAAATACAGATCTCTAAACAATAATACGTTCCAGAGTCAGACATTAAGGTGAAGTAATTTAAATGGATAGATGATTGATTCCTAGGTTGTTTAATTGAAGGGATTCAAATGGAGAGGTTTACAGTATCAAATGAACTGGCACAATGATGATGGACAGTGTTACAGAAGTCAGGTGCCATCCATGCATTCCTGTGGATGGAATGAGTAGTATCATACAGGGGCACGGCAAGACAAAACCATTCCATGGCCAGTACATGAGCAGGGTCCATCTCAAACACAAGTCAACATGTTATTGCTGTGCTAATAATGCTTAGCTACAAAACTCAAAGACATTTCCAGAGCCGGTCCAAAACATGTGGGCACCTCTGGAAGGCTAATAAGTTGGCTCCCCAGGAAGGCCAATAATTTGGTACCCCTTACAACTTCAAACTTTTTTGATCGACAACAGAGCTGGTGAACATTTCTGAGGGTTCATGCTCAAATTGTGGACAATTTTGAAAAAATTATTTTGCCTATGAAAACTGGAGGTTATTGCCATCAAATTTGTGATTACTTCAGTGACATCATTTACTACTACCATATTTATTATTATTCCAGTGATGCCTTAGCAGAAGTAGCTGCCTGGCTTGTCCACCCCTTTGTACAGCCCTAGACATTTCTACAGGACATTGATCTTTATCAGTGTTATAGCAGCTGTAATAAGAAAGAGCATAAGAGATACTGTATGTCAACACTGCTATCAGAATATAAAAAGACAGCACATATCTTACAAATATTTTTTGAACTTTCTGCCTACTTTACTGTCATCTTTGTGTTGTCTATGATGTTCTTGCAGAGATGTGTATCATACTTCTGCATGATTGCCTGAGGTATTTAATTTGATTTTCCTATACAATGTAACTAAACAAGACAGTCATTGATTTTCCTATACAATCTAACTGAACAAGGTAATCATTATTTAAAAATATGAATCACTGAAAATGTGACATGCATTATGAGCATCGCAGAAGTAAAGTCAGAAATGACAGCTAAGTAGACTGTTGGCACATGAATGTACGGGTTAAGAGACACTCTATGTAATATCTTTTTAAACAAACAACCTTTTCAGACATTCTTCCACTTCTTGTATTGCAAAGTATTTTGGGAATAACAAACTATGCTGTTATAAGGCTTACAAATCAACAAAAGGGCTTACTGATTAAATGACATGGAGGGCTGTGGCATGTCTCGTCTACACAACCACAGTGTGAATACTTGAGGGGTTGAAGTGTCCACTCTTACAGGGCGGACATTTAATTGCAGGCAACGAGCACTGGGACAGGTGAAAACTAAATAAATTGGCAATCAGATACTGCAGAGACTGGTGGATGCACATTATTATTAACAACTGCAGAACACAAGGGTGTGGTTAACAAACTCTTCAAAAATATTACTGACAAGAAAAATTACAGAGTATTTGAAATGACTTTCAAAATACACAAACAAAGTGAACAACTGCCAACTCTGATGTAAAGTTAGATTGGGGTGCAGTCCAAGAGGCACACCAGGCATAAAGACGAATAGAGAGATTTACCTTGTGTCGACCTTTTAGAGAGACGTAAACATTGGTAGGCATTCACTTACTTCCCACAAATCTTGCATGGAAATTCCTCAATAATATCTCCAAGCGTGGGAGGGGTTGCAGCAGCTGGGCGCTTATCAGGGGTGGGAGAACGTCCACACACACCCCAACCATGAATTCGTATGTGGCCGTTCAGCGCAGCACGGGAGTTAAAACTCTGCAAGACCAGAAGACAAATGTGTTACATGACACAATTGACAGCTTAAATATACAAAGACCCTTGTACAAAGTCACATAAGCATACTCTGCTGTCAGAAACTTCATTAAGTGAAATCCAGCCAAGCATACATAGTTTGACAGGTACACTGCTGACAGCTCAGTGCATTCACATTTTTTTATGCAACATCCTTCACTTTTTTGGAGACATGAAAGTGGTGAATGATCAGAAAGTAAAAGTAACTACACAAAGGTAAGAAATCCTGAAACTATCTGATAAGAGACCATCAACTACAACACCAACTGTGTTAAGTTGTATTGTTTTAAATTTGTCCAACATGTTTCTGTCCTAGGCCCACCAGTGGGGCCATCGTAACACAGAGAACCTACTAAATTATAAATAAAATTATGTCCGTTTGCTTGATCATCGTGTGTAGTCACTAATATTAATAGAAGAATTAAAATATATAAAATTAATTATTTTACCTGAATAGGTGTCAATTTGATATGCCTCTAATTTAAAGGTGGCAGGATAAGGAGTTCTTGAATGTGTAATGTGTTTGTGGGGATCCAGAGAGACAAAGAGTTTGATAACCACTGAGACAAAGGACCAAGCTTCACGAAGTGCTAATACTATATAGAATACAGTTCAGCCCAACATAACTAACACTTAAAGGAATACATACTTTACAGAGTGCATACACATTTTATGAATATATTTGTTGTGATAGTACACACTGCAACCACCTCTATTTCACTCATTACATATGCAAACTTGCCGCTACATAGCCAACTACATGTATTGTAAACATCACATTCGATAATTAGAATCTTTCTTTATAGTTGACTAGATATTCCACATATACAGGGTGTCCCAGGAGGAATGTGCCAGACTTTGGGAGGGTGTTCTTTATGTTAAAGTATACCGATATAACCCAAAACACCTATGTCCAAAGTTGAACGGTTATGGAGATAATGGCCAGAGAAGTCTGAAACTTTGACAGCTGTTACACACTTATTGATTACCAAATAC
>Ga0131853_10001878_pt1 | contig 37462 bp, 36 predicted proteins | sample TergutLab28metaG_FD_92764 | JGI IMG/M metagenome (GOLD analysis project Ga0131853, IMG submission 92764) | Labiotermes labralis P1 segment gut microbial communities from Petit-Saut dam, French Guiana - Lab288 P1 (version 2) (version 2) | ecosystem: Host-associated > Arthropoda: Insects >... | reverse complement strand
TTTAGGGGGGAAAAATGCCCTTCAAAAAACCCCCCACCAATGGGCACGGGACGGGGGGTGTGCAAACCCCATTTTTCTTCTTTTTTTTTTTTTCTCCCCCCCCCCCCCCCCAACTTCTGGGAAAAGTTAGAAACTAATCCACATCTAACTAATCTAGGCAAAGAAGTACTTTGATCTTCATGTAAATTGCCCTTAATACTAATCTATTCTAATGTCTTATACAGATAAATGTCTTCAGTTGGGTTGTCTGCAGTGGGTTTCACTGTAACTTACATTAACAAACTTTGACAAGCCTGCTACAGGTCGTGTTTATTTTTGTACATGCCTGATACAACATCAGTAATTGAACTGTAACAGACTGGGTGTAGTGGTATCTATAACTCCACATATTTGATATGTGCTTCCTGCAGGCAAACTTGTTTTGTTGGTAAAAGTCACTGATTCAATTGTGCCTGCATTCTGAACATCTTCAGAGGATACTGGTGGAACCATGCTGTCCATCATGTCTGTAGAAGGACTACAGCTTATCACAGATGTTCCTGCATTCATAAAAACACATATCAATATATCTATATGTTTTTCCCCAACTCTAAAACTGATTAATATTAGTCTACACAAACTAGACTGGGGGCAGGTATAGAATAAGATGGCCCAATGAGTAATAACAAGAAGTTCTGGAAAGAACTTACAATGCCTACTATTCTTCAAGTGCTCCAATCTATCCACAAGTGCCTATGTTATATTTGCTAGATAATACCTGACCCACCATGTTGCTATTTTTGTAAATGTAGACATAAAAATGTGTTCCAATAAAATGTGTAGGTATAATTATATTCTATATCCACACAAAATTTTACAGGTCTCACTGAAATTTTTCATTCATAATTGCCATAAATCCAAATGCAAAGTACAGGTTTTATACATCCATCATGTTATGTAACAGAAGGTGAAAACTTCTGACAATCAGTTGCCATACGTAATGTTAAGGCATTACACTCAGTGTGCTTGTTTTGTAAAGAGAAATTCAACTTTAGCTAGTGAAGTTTTAAATTATATCAATCAGTGACACTTGATATATAAAAGAGTTATTTCAGAAGCCAAAAAAGAAAGAAAGAAAATAATAGGTTGGTAAAAAGTGCAAATAACTCAAAAAAGGTGATGTGGCAATTGATTAACAAACACATGGGAAAATTGCATATTTCATATCAGGGTAATGAGTTAAAAACTGAATCAGAAAAAATCACAAACCTACAAACTGTTGCTCATACACTGAATTCCTTTTATATTGATTGTACAGAAGACCTCATAGTACAAAATACGTCCTATATAAATGGTCAAAACACTCAAATGAAAATTATATATAACCAAAATAATAATGTTTGTTTACCCAGTAACAGAAGATGGATTAAATCAAACAGTAAGTAAATTAAAAGGTAAATCTGCAACTGGATTTGATCAAATACCAGAATTTTTAGTCAAAGAATGTATTCAGTATATCAAAAAGCCATTAATTTTTATATGTAATGTTTCCATAAATCAAGGTATTTCCTCTGACTTAATAAAAATAGCAATAGACTGATAGATATGACAGTAGTAATTACAGATCTATATCTACTCTATCAGGTTTCTCATAAATTTTAGAAAACCCAATTTATAATAGATTAATACATTTTAAAAATTAACGTAATAAATTAACAGATGATCAGCATGGCTTTAGAGATAAGTCAACTGAAACGGCCATATAATTTTTATTGAAAACATTCAGGAATGCATGGACAAACAGCTATACAATTTAGGTTTATTTTTTGAGCTCACAAAGGCATATGATGTAATAAATAATGAAATATTACTTAACAAATTAGAGTATTATGGAATAACATTACTTATTAATTTCCAAAATTAGTTTACCTCAAAAATGGTATACATTTACTAAAAGATCTCTATGGCAAGAAGAAATTTTTAGGGTACATTTGTTAGAGGACCCAAGTATAAAATTACTTTATCAGAGGAGATTAGACCAAAATATGATGCACTCATAATGCAGCCTTAATACTGATGTAGAATGGCAAACTTTAAATAACACACTACAACAAGCAGCGAATGAAGTTCTATGTAAAAGGAAAAAAGAGAAGACACAAAAGGTGTTTAATTTTATGGAATGAGGATATTAAAAACTTGATTGAAAACAAGAAGAAGGTTTATTTACAGTATCTAACAACACATTCTGAATGGACAAACTAGAATACAAAAGGTTAGTGGCAACTGTGAAAAGAGAAACAAGAAAAATTAAAAGGCAATGTTGGGAAACATTTGTATCGAGAATTGAACATGATTTACATGGACGCCAGATAAATGCATATCAAATTATTGGAAATTAAACCAGAAATGAAAAAGATAATTTGTGAGTTAATCCAATAGCTGAACACACATGGCTAGATTACTATAAAAACTTTGGACTAAACAATTTAATGATAACACCACAGAAGGGAAACGTGCAAAATTAACAGAAAATTGTGTTGACTTAATTACAATGGAAGAATTGTAAACAACTATAAAAGCCAGCAAAATCTCCAGGATCAGACAGGATTAATAATGAGTTGTACAAACATGCACCAAAAATTTTTTTACATAAATTTTTTAATTTCCTAAATGTTTGCTGGATTTATGGAGACATTCCTGAAGAATGGACGACAGCCATTGTTATACCAATACACAAAAAAGGAGACAGAAATACCCAGATAACTATAGAAGTATTAGTTTATTAAATATTGGATATAAAATCTATTCAAAAATTATTGCAAAGAGATTAACAGCAATTGCAAAGGTCCTACTATTAGAAGAGCAGAACGGATTTAGGAAAGGCAGATCCTGCATGGACTACATATTCTCAGCTTCACAAATAATTGAAAAACATAGAGAATTTAACATCCCCACATATATTGCGTTCATTGATTTTAAAAAAGCCTTTGACTCTGTGGACAGAGACAAATTATGTACTATTATGTTAAGTAAAGGAATTCCAACTCATCTAATTACAATAATTGAGAAAATATATATGGAAAACATTATAAGAGTTAATGCAGGAAATGGAATATCTGAAGATTCTAGAGCTATTACCCAAGGGGTGAGACAAGGATGCCCACTATCACCTGTTTTATTCAATTTATATTTGGACGAAGTTATTAGGATTTGGTTACAGGAACTAAAAACTAGTAAATATTTTAAAGAGTTAATTCTCAACACACTGTTATTTGCAGATGACCAGTTTATTATTTCTGACACAGAAGACAACTTACAAAAGGCAGTTTATTTGTTATATTACATAGCTAAAGAATATAATTTGGAAATTGCTACAAAAAAGACAAAAGCATTTGGTTTCATTGGAACGGATCACCTAAGAACAAAAATTACACAAAAAAATGATTATTTTTACACTGCGAACTACGGATTACAGGCATACCAAACAAGACAGAAGAATACAGATGGAACTGGCTTTCACACTTGCAAAGAATGCCACAAAACTGAATCCCTTTGAAATCATACCACTACAGACCACAAGGAAGGAGAAATTGGAAGAAGGAAGAAGCGTTGGTGCGAGCAGCTGTAACTCTGGAGACGGAATGGAACAAAGGGTCCAATCCTTGATGTTTATGATGATGATGATGATGATATGACAGTAGTAATTACAGACCTACATCCATTCTAGCAGGTTTCTCAAAAATTTTCGAAAAGCCGATTTATAGTAGATTAAAACATTTTATAAATAAACATAATATATTAACAGATGATCAACATGGTTTTAGAGATAAGTCAACTGAAACGGCCATCTAATTTTTATTGAAAACATTCAGGAATGCATGGACAAACAGTTATACAATTTAGATTTATTTTTTGACCTCACAAAGGCATATGATGTAATAAATAATAAAATATTACTTAACAAATTAGAGTATTATGGAACAACAGGGACTATAAAGGCATGGATAAAATCCTATCTTTATTATCGGTTGCAATTTGTTGAAATATTTAAAACTGATAACATAAAAAGAATCCAAAAGATATATAAGTCATCGTGTAAGGAAATAAAACACGTAGTCCTTCAGCAATCAGTTTTGGGGTCCCTTTTGTTTTTATTATATATAAATTATTTACCTTTAAATATCCAGGATGCAAAATTGGTCCTCTTTGCCTGATGATATTATTACGTAGGCAGTCCATAAAAAAACCGAACGTGTGAAATAGTGAGCCAGCGAGTGTGCGCAGTACGCTCACAATGGTGGCGTTGTGTAGCGGGGACTTTAAGCTTTATTCTGACTAGCGGCATCACGCCATGTCAATTAGTCATCGAATTACACATGCTTGAAGGAGTATGTGTTTAGTACTCTAAGCGGTTTTTTGCAAGTTAAAAAATGAAGGATCTTGAGGAGCAACGCGTTTGCATCAAATTCTGTTTCAAATTGGGAAAGACTTTTAAGGAAACTTTTCAGATGTTGCAGCAGGCTTAAGGAGAGGATTGTTTGAGCATACACAATGTCACGAGTGGTACCAGCATTTCAAATCGGGCAGAATGTCCATCGAAGACAACCCCAAATCTGGATGGCCTCCTACATCAATGGACGACGATCACGTTGAGAAAGTGTTTGCTTTGATTCGTCAAAATTGTCACCTAACTGTCCATGAAGTTGCCGAAGAAGTAGGAATCTAAAAAAGTTCGTGCCACCTGATTTTGACCAACAAACTGAACATGCGTTATGTTGCTGCAAAATATGTGCCACGTCTGCTGACAGATGCACAAAAAAGAGAATCATGTCACAGTCAGTCAGGAGCTGTTTGATTGTTTGAATGCTGATGAAAACTTTCTGAAAAATGTCATAACAGGTGATGAAACTTGGGTGTATGGCTACGATGTTGAAACAAAAGTGCAATCGTCACAGTGGATGGGAAAATTATCACCATGACCAAAAAAAGCAAGTCGGAGTTGCTCAAATGTGAAGGTGATGTTGATAGTTTTTATTTTCGATTGGAAGGGTATCATTCATTATGAGTTTGTTCCACATGGTGAGACAGTCAGTAAAGAGTTCTACCTAAACGTCCTGAAGCCTGAGGCGTGGACAAACAACACCTGGATGCTGCACCATGACATTGCACTTGCTCATGCATCACTCCTTATCTGTGAATTTTTTATGAAGCGTGAGACAACTTTTGTCCCCCAGCCGCCCTACTCTCCAAATTTGGCCCCTGCGGACTTTCCTCGTTCCTGAAGTTGAAATCTTCACTAAAAGGTCGCTGATTTCAGATGGTAGAGGAGGTAGAAGAAAATTCGATAAGGGACCTTCGCGCCATTCCGCAAAACACGTTCCAGGACGCATTCCAGAACAGGAAATAATGTTGGGAGTGGTGTATCAAGAGTGGAGGGTAGTACTTTGAAGGAGACAAGTTTGATTAACTTGTAAGTAAAGCAATAAATTTTTAAAAAATTTGGTTTCTTTATGGACTGCCCTTGTACAATTATTATAGACAAGAACATAGATGCTGTACAGGCAAGGCTAAATAGGGTAATACAACAGGTGGGAACCTGGTTCTTAAAAAACAGCCTTATTGTTAATACTGATAAAACAAAGGCAATACTATTTCACTTGAATAAGACTTGTAATTATTTATGCCTAAGATTGTTTTTAAAAATGATGAAACCAGTTACACATCTTAAGTTAAGTTCTTAGAATTAATATCTCAAATAATCTAAAATGGAATACCCACATTCAGTTGTTATGTTCCAAGTTAAACAAGTTATCCTGTATGATCTTGTCACTGAGAGGCGACTTAAAATTATTTATGTTAAGAAATATATATTTTACAAAATTTCAATCTTTCATAAGGTATGGTACAATTTTATGGGGTGGGGAAAAACAGAATGTAAAGATATTAGAAATATAAAAAAGGGTTCTTCATTCAATTAAAGGACTGTACAAAAGAGAATCTTGTAGACGAATTTTTAAAGAGCTGAAGTTTCTCACAGTGACTGCACTATATATCTTTTAGGTGTTGATCTACATTAAAAAAAAAAAGTGTATTTAAGAAGGAATTCAGACACATATGCGTAAAACACAAGAAGAAAATGTGATTTCCATGTTCCAAGCTGTAATAACATCACTCTTCAAGAGGAGTGTGATGAACATGGGAATTAGATTGTACAACGAAATGCCAATTAGAATAAAGCAATTAGATAGTTTTAGGGATTTTAAAAGAAAATTAAAGTTATTTTTACTGGATCACCCTTTTTATTCATTAAATTTGAAGAAGATAATAGAACCAATATGTAACAACACAAGTAAAAAAGACGTAAATTGGACTTCTTTTAATGTAAAAGAAAGCTGCTATTATGTAATTACACTAGTTTATTGGATAATTAATCACATGTGTGTAGTTGACTGAACTTATGTAATTCTGATAAAACGTTTGTATCTGATGGTAATTTGTAACAGCTATATTTATAGTATTAACATCTTGCCGTCAGGCCATGTAGAAACGTATGATTGCTATCCCATGCATTGTTGATGGGTCACACAATTCTACATTTTCTTACACGACGTCCTGCACATTTGTTTGTCAGCTAGTCTGGTTCACTTTTCACTTCAGGGTTACTGATGGCTTAATGCAGGATGCTTGGGTCTCAAGTTACAAATAAAAGGATCCGTCATTACCCCCTATTTTTAGAAACATTAGCCTGCAACAAAGGGACCACTCATTCAGATACTCTTTCTGTTTTCCTTCAGTTGCAACCATGGCTTTGCGTAAGAATATTTTGCAAGCGGACGATACTTTGTGTAGGTTATATGCGGATACACATTCTGATGTCTCTGATAACAGTGACAATGAAAGTTTAGACAGAGACAGTGACGTCTCCGCAACTATTTCACGTAAGCAATTGTGATCTTCTGTCGTAGTTGTTACTAGTGACAGTGAAACAAGTACAACTGAGGAAGAAAGTAGTGAACTGGAGAACTCTGATGATAAAACAAGTGATTTGTGGTGTAAAACTGTTAAAAAAAAAACCATGCAATGAGCCTTTCCTTGGAACCACAGGTCTGAATATAGTAATTGATAACCCTGAGTCCATTGTTGAAGTTGTGAGTTCAATCACTGGTGACAATCTTATACTGTTACTTACTGAGCAGTCTAACCTTTACCATAGTCAAAATGCTGAAAAACGGGATGTCTTGCCTAAAACACTGAAGTGGCCCAATATCACACCTGAAGAAATGAGAAAGCTTTTTGGGACTAATAATTTTGATGGAACAAGCCAGAAAGGAAAATATAAGAGACTACTGGTCTACTAACCCCAAAATTTCCACACCCATTTTTCCTCACACAATGAGTAGGGACACTGTTTTGAATCCATTTGGCAGGCCTGGCATTTTAGTGACAATAGGCACCAAACACAGGATTCAGGGCGGCTATTCAAAATCTGGTCCATGTACGAATATTTTGTACAGAAATTTAAGTCAGTGTACATCCAAAAACAAGAACTGTCACTTGATGAAGCCATGATTCCATGGAGGAGTCGCCTGAAATTTAGGACATACAATCCAGGGAAAATAACAAACTATAGAGCGCTAGTGAAAATGGTGTGTGTGAGGCAGTGTCAGGTTATATCTGCAATATGGAGATATACGAGTACTCAGCTGAGGGAAAGAAGTTGGACACAGTGTTACCACATTTAGACAGAAACTTAAGCCAAAATCATCACAACTATCAAAACAATTTTTATAAGTGTGAGATTAGCTCAAACATCACTAGACAGAAACGTGAGAGTCTGCAGCACTATGAGGGTTAACAGGAGTATTCCACATGACCTAGAAGGGGAAGGCAAGCACTTGAAAAAAGGGCAGTCAGCATTCTGGAGAAAAGGTGACCTGATGGCACAAGTGTGGAAGGACAAAAGACTTGTGCGAATGGTAAGTATGATCCATGAGGTAACTGTAAACACAGGGTGGAAATACAAGAAAACAAACATGGAAATAAAGAAGCCTTATGTTGTTGTCCAGTACAATAAATTCTTGAAGGGCGTAGACAGGGCAGACCAGTACCTCAGTTTTTACTCAGTTCTGAGGAAAACTGTAAAATGGTCGAAAAAAGTGGTACTGTATCTGCTAAAATGTACTCTCTTCAACGCATTTTTTGTGCACAGGACACTAAATACAAGTAAAAAAGTAAAGTACAAGAACTTCCTGCACGAGGTAGGAAGCTCCTGGATATCAGAAGTCCAGAACTGAAGTGAGTCCAATTCTGATGACCTTCAATTGCCAGAGAAGCAAACAAAACCAAGGGGGCCTAAACAGGACCCACCAGGCAGACTCTCCGTGGATTTCAGAATACACAAACTTGAAAAAATTGTTGGTGGTGGGGAGGGAAAAGGAACTTTCCTGCAAGACAGTGTATAGTGTGTGCTGCACATAAGAAGTGAAGTGAAACTAGATTCATTTGTAAATTCTTTGTTGTTCTGCTTCACAAAGGGTCTTATTTTGAGAAATACCACTCAGTGACAAACTACTAGACTATCTACATGCAGTGTCTGCAGTCTGGGGCTCAGGAGTGTAATCTACAGTGTCAAACCGCAAGTAAGAATATGATATGGAGTTGAACATTTAAAGCATTTAAAACGTCTGGGAACTGGGGGGGGGGGTATTTAATTAAAAGACCATCTGGTTGGCAAGGTGTTAAAATATTGTATTCCATTACATTCTATTAGCGCATTACTATTATATTACTTAAAAACTGACTTTATATTGTACATAAATTTCTGCATATTGACAAGTCCAATGTTACCATGTAACTATGTGGACATAAACAAACCTCTCAAGTTTTCATGGCCTGCATATTTATATTATGGAATATAGGTGGGGTGATGGTGAGTGGTGTGATGTTGTTTGTATGGTTTCATAAAAATCTGCCATTTCATCTAAAGACAGATATTATACCATAAGCCCTTACTTCTTAACCCCCCTAAGCATAATATGCTAAAACCATTAATTACACAAATAAAAACAAACAACTACATCAAATCAGAAAAGTAAAGAGATAGGAAATACATAATTGTGCAAATGTGTGGCTTTTCACTAGTCTGAATGGTTTCATATGTGACATAATGTGGAACAGAGAAAGAAATATCATAATTTTTAAAATGCAGTACAAGGAAGTTAATTTTTTTTTCACATTTCACAAGCAATAATCTTAAGACTATCAAGTGATTCACTTCAAGGATAAAGGGCCTAATTTCATATTTCTTTATAATATGTATGTACCTTGTGTACCAGTGTCAGCTGCAAGGGCTGACTCTGGTAGAATAACAATGTTACTAAAGGTGGTCTGTCCTCTGCTTTGCAAATTCACACTGATATTTGTCAAGGGCTCAAAATCTCCAGTGGAAGTCACCACCGAAATAGTAGGTTGTTGGTGGATATTATCTGTAATGAGTACAAAGAACAGTGAAGTTGGGATATCTGGGCAGAATGATCATAGCACGAAACACTGCTGCAGCTACTTGGGAGGAAAAAAATAAAAAATGAAATAAATAAAACGCTTTGTGTGATTGCTGATAACTATCCAATTGTTCCAACAATATGCACAAACAATTTTTAGATAAGAACTTGATAACGGTTCACAGTAAAACAACAACGTAAAATTTAAACAACTGTCATTCAGGCGTCTGTTTTTCTGGAATATGACACTGTGTCACTGGGTAATTGGTTTCACAGTGTTTTGAGAAAATTTAGTGCTCACATCTTCGAGTCAAAATGTATTTTTGATACTTCAACAACCATGTTGTCTAAAAATTTCATTAACCAATCACCCAGTGATGTAATAGTGTGTGTGTGTGTGTGTGTGTGTGTGTGTGTGTGTGTGTGTGTGTGCATGCGCGCATGCATGCGTGCGTGTTTTTATTTATTTATTTATTTACAGCATGCTCCATTATGTCTTGTAATAATACATGCTTGTAGAAAACTTTATGACATATACACAGTATTTACATTTCTGCGGTATTGTTTACACACGGTTTATGTACGGATTGTTCGTTTACAGTTTTCCATAGTCTATAGAGTTTGCAAAATTAATGAACTGTTTTAAGTATTTGTTCACTAATTCATTTTTCTTTATTGGCCAGTTGTCTTCTTTTGAGATGTACACTATTAGTTTTTCTCTTTTGTTGTTTAGTTTGCTGCAGTTATACAGTAGGTGGTCCACTGTTTGGGTTCTGTTAATGCAGGGGCATTCTGGGGACTCTATTATCTTGAATTGACGTAGGTATGATCTTGTCTTTCCATGAGCTGTTACCACTGCCGTGAAGTTGGGTGTTAGATTGATTTTCGTTTTCAGCCTGTCCTTAATGTTTGGGAAAAATTCTTTGGTTGCAGATCCTTTGGTGGTGTGGTCCCACTGTTGTTGCCACTTTTCTATGCTTTTCTCTCTTTCTTGATGCTTTATTTCACTTTTTGGGATTTTGCAGTAGCATATGTCACTATTTCTGGTGGCCTCCTTAGCAAGTTTGTTAGCAAGCTCATTTTCATAGCAGCCTGCATGTGCCTTTATCCACATGTATTCTATGTTCCAGATTTCTTTCTCCAGTGTGATGGTCTTCTTTCTGATTTCTTCTATAAGATGGTCTTGGTTTTTCATGTTTTTGAGGGACTCCAGGGTTATCCTGCTATCTGTGTGTATTATTATTGTTCTTGAGGATGTTTTTGTTTATTTTTATTGTCTCTATTTCCTGTAGTGCTTTAACTATTGCCATTTGTTCTGCTTGATTATTTGAGCATCTGTTGTGGAGTTTGTGTTTCATTTGGTGTTTTAATTCATTCTGTATGTATATAGTGCTTCCCGATCCAACTCCGTGTTGTTCTTGCTCCCATCTGTGAATATTTTAATCCTGTGTTCCTTTCCTTTCTTTTGCTTGCTGATTCTAACTGAGTCTGCCGGGTGTGTCCAATCCTTTGGCTCTACCTCATGATCCAATTGATGGTTCTGTCTGTCCCTCGTGATTCAGTATAAATTAGCGGTTTCTTCGGCCTTTATTTCTATTAGTGTTGCTCCGGTCAGAATGCAAAGGGCTTCATTGGAAGTCGTTCAGTAAGCTTTTGCTATTTTAATATTCATGAGCCATTGCACTCTGTTGCATAAGATTTCGTTGCATTTCTTTCCCATGGCTCCTATCCATACTGGCGCGCCGTACAACATGAGAGGCAAAATGGCTCCTTTGTATATGGTGTTGAATGCTTTGTGTTTTAGTCCCCATCTCAATTTTACTGATTTGGCTAATGCATGTATTAGCTTAGTGCACTGTCCTGCTGTGTATATGATGTGCTCTCTAAAGTTCAGTTTGCTATCCATGATGATTCCCAGGTATTTCTATTATGCAAGATAGAATTTTCTTTTGTGTTCTACACATAAATTTGACTGTAGGCTTATTATAAATCAACCAAGTAACAAATGGCAACCAGTGGAAGTGACAGAGACAATTTTGACTGCAGCCACACACATTCTCTGCAAGCTTTGCATGGAAATAAAAGATGCCCTCCCCCCACCCTCCCCATACATTTTCAGTGTCAAACCTTTACTACTAACTAATATTTAGTTTAAAAAATGCATAAATTCTAACATTTTCCTGTAAATATGACATTTTATACACATAACTTATTTTAAAATATGGTATGCATTTCTACCAAATTTCATTTATCAAGTTTTAATTTTAATAACTGAATATTCTTAAAGGAAAGAAAGGTTCAAACTAACACCATTAGAGCAGCCATGGAGGTAGGGAAGAATATATTAGAAGTAATGAAAGGAATAAAGTTATGATGATTTGGACACGTAAACAGAATGCCACAAAATAAACTGTCATGAAGAATCCTAGAATGGAAACCAGAGGGAAACCAGGCAAAAGGAGGATGAATGGAGTAAGATGGAATATGACTAACCATTGAATGACCAAGAGGATATCAAGGACAGGAACATGTGGAGAAACTTACTTTTGGGTGAAGGGGAACTGCTGTACAATGTATAATCCTTGGATTAATAAATTAATTAATTACTACTTGTAAGTCCACCAAAATTATTGAACTGATTTTCACTGTGTTACCACATGTTATGTAGAGGTCACTTTTTTTTTTCCCTCCTGAGTAGGTTCTACAACTGTTGCAAGGCTACTGGGTGGCCAAGTCCTACCTTGAGGTACTGCTACAGTCTGTATGGCTGCCTTAAGTCATCACAGAAATTCTACTGTTGAACCCATATTCAAATTTTCTGAGTTCATCCACCTTATACTGGATGATCAAAAACTGGGATTAATGATTTAAGGAAATGGCCCATCAGAAAAATCACTCACTATCAACTTGACTGGTCTATGAAATGGAAACAATGTGTTCACTAATTGTGTAGCCCCATGTATAGAGCTAACTGGTATAGATATAGGTAGTCTCTTTTTGTATTTAGTAAAAAAATCTTCATGTCTCAGCAATCACATATATTTGGCATGGCATACCAAATTACCTGTTACGAGGCCACACCACACAAAACATGACATATAGCAATGAAAAAGAGTGATTCTTGCCTCACATGCTAAATGCAGATTTTTCATGCAAGGAATGTCTACTTACTTGCTTTGCATAACAGACCTGCTGTTACCGCTTTTAACCTTCAATAATGAACTTTCATTGTTGTTGTCCTTCATACAAATATAAGAATGAAGTAAATTAAACATATACAGGAATTTACCTTTTATTCATTTCATATTTTACTTTTATTGCTTGAATGAAGCAATGGAAAAGAATATCTTACCTGATGGTGATGATGCAGGTAGCTCCAAAATATGTAGCACTTGCTGAGTGCCAGATCTTGTTACCATCTCTCCACCATTATCATTTGCATCAGGTGGAGCCAAAACTGTCACTGTTTCAATGTTCTTCGCTGACTGCAATGTCAGCAGTGGCACTGAAGTTAGAGGCACCTGCTGAACTTTCTTCATCTTCAGTCTTACCTCTCTCATCTGTTGTTGCAACTGAAGCTGCTTTGATACAAGCTGTTTCTGGATCTCAAGTAACTTCTGCAAATGGCTGGAAGCTTCTTGTGGGCTCAAAGAATCCACTTCTCCTGTGTCTAGCAACTGCATACTGGATATATGCTGCAAGGGTGTCACAGCATTGTGAACAGTGTTGTCCACCTTGTTTGATTTGCCTGTGTAATAAGCATGCATCAAACAAAGTTAACTAGAATATTACACTTATAATCCCTTTTGTGGGCATTTAAATGGTCTGTAGCTAAGAGTGAATTGACCATTTAAATCTACACTACGGCTCTTTCAAACCCACAATTTCCTGGGAAATCAAAAACAAAAAGACATGTTGATAGTAAGCAGCTGTCAACTGCCAAGTCTGGACCACATCACTGGTCATGGATCCTGCCTGATGGTCCCAAACAATGGGCTCAAGAAAATATTTAAATGTAAGAGCTTCAAAAGTCAACAAACTGCCTAGTCTCAAAATTAAATATGTATTTGAGAGACTACCTCTCCATGTCTGTCTGCACGTTTCAGCTGAAACCAGCTTACATTAAACATTAAGTTTGGGGTCCTCACTTAGTCATCAAATAAATGTACTTCTTGTAAGACAGTGTTTCCTGGATAAGAAGTTCCTGTGTAAGAAGTTAGATTTTTGAAGTCCCACCAACACTCCCATCAGAATCACATTAGATAGTCCCACATATGCAGTTCACCTGTAAAATGTTTCTCTGCTGTAGAACTTTTTTTTTCCTTCAGACTTTTATACCAATTTTTTCCATTTTGTTGTTTAAAAGGATTTCTAACCACAATTCCTTTTTGATGGTCATGCTATTCCACAACTGATAATCAGTTGAAGACCACTCTGTCATTTTTGCACAGCCTACTGACTGTTCATTTCCAGTTCCACAGTTATTCTTATTCATTTTTTTTAAACAAAGCATACCAGGGATGAAGCAGCAACACTTTAACTCTGAAGTGTAACTCTCAAGACTGTGTTGCAGTAGATGATACCATACTGTGTCTTTACAAGCTCTGAAGACCTGTGTAAATAGAGTCCTAATGTAGACACAACTGGGGTATATGATGAATCACCTGTGTCAACAACAAATGACTTTGTAGGTGATCCCTTGTGACTTGTGTTTTATGAGATTTTCTTTAGAAGTAAATGTCACTCATACACACAGCCCTGATAATATACATGTGTGATTTTAATAATTGAAATATTATAAAATAATCCCTTGGGATCAAAATACAAAAGCAGACACAAGAAATTAACTTACTTTTACACTTCCCTTATAAGTTTTCCCCTGCAAGAAGGCCCTTTTAACCAAACCATTTAAAACTTCTTACACAGAAAATACTATGGTTGGTTACAATCATTACTTAAACTGAATTCATATATATGGGAAGAAGGAGTGCAATCTATATTTAAAAAAAAGATGTAAGCACAGTATAAGGTGCAGTATATGCTGACGGTGCAGTGAAATCTGTAGTTATTACCTGCATCTTTGCAACCACAGATTGATAACTGCAATATGAATATCAAGCCCTACAAGATGTGCAGGGACTCTGCAAAATATTTATATTCCAATCAAGAAAGATACATGCAGTATATAAGTTTGTCTGTGTTAAGTACATAAACATATTCTATGTAAGTTGACTATGCAACATCTGGTAATGTAATTTCACAAACGAGAAGAACCAACTTAAATTCAATCTCCAGTTAACACAAACCATTTAGGATATCACTGACACATACTTGTATGAAGAAAATTTGTATACATTAGATCCGAGCTGAGTTCACATGAAACATCGTCATTAATGCATAAACAAGACATCAACAAGCAACCAAAACTATGTGTCACACTGCAACTCACTCAGCCTGCAGTGTTCCTGCAGCCTACAAATATAAATAAGAAATTTAAAGCAATTCCTACCTTAACACTGGTAATCCACAGACTGAAATTAAACTGTTGAAAGATCTAAACAGGTAATTCTGACATGCCATAAAGCTCAGCTTATATCTTTTTACTTAGACTAAATTTTAATACAACACAAACTGCATCAAAATGATACAAATATTCTTTATATACTCTGTTTTACACTTATACTCACAGCCTATTTTCTTCTGCTTCTTGTCCCTCGGGTGATTGTGCCACCACCTCTTTAAGCCATGTTCTGGAGGGTCTCTCTCACCTTGTGTTCTCTTCATCTGGTCACTGACTAGACATATTGTTGAGTAACTGCATCCTGCAACCAATAAACAGATCTAAGTACAACACGAACAGTATCTGTTTAATAAAAACCTCTACATGTTTCAGGCATATTTGTAGCCCATCATCAGGAGGTATATGTATACATACAACAACTGGTACGTGTTGTGCTTTTTGGTTGACTGTCTATTGGCCCAGTCAACAACCAGTCAACTGCATTTAAGTTTTTCAGGTGATATGCCATATGAAGAAAGAACATTTTCAACATTTTTAGGACTGACTGTGTCCCCATCATCAGGGATTAATGTGATGTGTGACAGCTACACACATACACAAGCTATTCATTAACAGTCCACATTCATTCCATGCCTTCATCGTGAAAGCTTCAACTGACATCACAAAACCACTCATAGCTCCACCTAACACTAGATAACTGCCCCTGGTCTACAAATGTCAGCGTCTTTGATTTCTGATGCATGTATTAGATAATAAATAAAGAAGTCAGTGGATACTGAGTGGACAAATACTAAATTAATGGCAACAATGATAACTTTTCAGCTTTGCAATCATGTTGATATTATTTTATTAATACACACATAATTAAACTGACCTACCTGTCACCATGGAAATGAATTTATAACAGTTAGCTTTGGTACCCCCTGATGGAATTAACATCTCTGCCAAGACCCGCCTTGCCTCACGCTGACCCAGTTTTGCTGTGGCCCGCCATGTTTCCAAGAGCTTGGAGTGGGTCAGTACCATTGATACACATCTGTCATTGCAGCATGTTTCATTTACCAACTCTGGCACTGGCTTCAGCAGACCACGGGCATTCTTACCAGTGACTCTTTCCACACGGCTGTCCCTGTTCAAAAACATGAAGATCAGTTAGAATAAACTTAAAATGAACCGAAGTTCCATTCAGTTTGTTCTTCAGAAATACGAAAGTAATCACTGTCATCATCATCATCAGTAATGGCAGTGTTAGTAGTGCTGGTGGTGGTGGTGGTGGCGGTAGTAGTATTTTTTTTGTTCTCATTCTTCATCTTCTTCACTTATGCGCACAGGAAAACGTATAGTCCTTGCTTCAGGTAACATACAGTGTGCTTCCATTAGACAATCCCACTGGCTTATGCTGTGTAGGAAAACAGGCGCTGTTTATTGTAAGACTCATACAGAACACATAAATACACTGTGTGGGCAGAATTCAAAGTTTTTAATGTTAAACCTGGTGGCACATATAGTTCACCAGTAGGCATTACAGGGTTGATCACCCAGGATCACATTTTGGCCTTCTGGCTTATGTCAGCACATAGTCTGGTAGGTGGATACCTATGTTATGTTATCTACTATCCTAAAGATACAGTTGTTATGATCCTCTGGAACACTGGTAACCACATACCAGGATTCTTGTCACACAATGCCTAATATTTCCTATATCATACATGCGTACATATATGTATACCATTCATGTATACATACGTGATGTGGCTATAAAATAACCAGACTGATGTTAGAACATTTTTTATTCAAAAAATTACACAACAGATATGTTGTCACCCTCAATGTACTCCCCTCCCTGATCCCTACACTGCTCCATGCGAATCTTCCACTGTTGGAAGCAATGCTGCAGGTCGTCTTCTGATAGCTTATTCACGAGCTCCATTGCTTTTGCCTTCACTGCATCTACAGGCTCAAAACTGGTTCCTTTTAACACAGACTTGATCTTCCGAAATAAAAAAAAAAAGTCACATGGGGCTGGGTCAGGTGAGTACAGTGGATGTTCCAACACGGTGATCTTGTGCTTCGTCAAAAACGTCTTGACAGACAGGGCGTTGTGTGCCGCTGTGTTGTCTTGGTAAAGAACCCATGAGCCGCTCTTCCATATTTCAGGTCTTCTTCTTCTCACCCATTCATGAAGGTTTGTCAAAACCTCCTTGTAGTAGACCTGGTTAACAGTCTGATCTTCAGGCACCCAATCCACATGAACAATCCCTCAGATGTTGAAAAAAACGATCGTCATTGCTTTAAATTTGGATTTACTCCGCCGTGCTTTCTTTTGCCTTGGTGAACTGGGGCTCTTCCAGTGCATGGATTGGTGCTTACTTTCTGGGTCGTATTGAAAAAACAATGATTCATCACAAGTTATTATGTTCTCTAAAAAGTGTGGGTCTTTTCAGTGTTTTGAAGAATGTCAGCACAAATGTTCATTCAAACACTTTTTTTATGTTGAAATTGTTATGTAAAATCTGTCAAACAGTTTCCTTGTCAATGTTAATTAACTCAACAACTGCTTGAATGCTCAGGTGATGATTTTGTCTAATGATTTCACCAACTTTTTCGATGTCAGCATCTGTTTTTGATGTGCTCGGACAACCAGCATGCTGATTGTCTCTGAACTCTTCCCTTCCCCCTTTAAACCATTTAAACCACTCGAAAACTTGAGTATGAGATAGACACTCATCACCATAAACTTTCTTCAACCAATCGTACATTTCTGTAGCGGATTTTCCATGTTTCACACAGAATTTTGCATTGACGCGTTGCTCCACGTTAACACTTGACATGAACCCGACAGAGAACAAGAAAACGATCCACTTCAAGCAAAGGCTACTGCCAAACATTTTGCCACACGACCTTGAAATTGTAACTGTGAATAGAGGTGAGAGCACAAGCCAATACCACACACCACTCGCTGTTGCCAAGTTTACAAGGAAGTGGGAAAAAATTAAGTCCCGTTATTTTATAGCCACACACACACACACATATATATATATATATATACACGAATGGTATACACTAAGATATTTTAATCCAGGGGAGGGGTTGTCTGGATTAAGTGATAACCCAGATTAGCAAAGCAAATGATAGCTCCACCCCCCCTCCTCACCACAAAAAATTATAATACCTATAAATGGAAAATTTAATGATACTGGTAGTGCTGATCTTGTAATTTAATACATGTGTATACATTTACAAAATATCAAAATTAATAAAATATATCACTGTAGTGCCTTCATTCGAAAAGTAAAATGAATTGTACAATATGTGCGTTTATTTACCAACAGAAGACTCAGAAGTTCTACTTGTTTTTGAATGTAATAATGCAGGTTTGATGAGACCTTTTTTTTTTTTTAAGAGACCTCTGCTGTTGTTCTTTAATTAGGATCTCCCTCACAATTCTTAGGTGTTCATAATATGCCTGCAATTCTCAATTTGTTGAACAGTCCACATAATTGATTACCACATCAATGCCATCTCTTCCCAAGCCAAGAAATTTCTTCTTCTTGTATATTCTTGTGGTTCACCTAGGTCATTATCTGATCCTTCTTCCACAGCAGAAGCCTTAACATTAGCACTAATTTCTTCCTCTGTCAGATACACAAATGAAACATTATAAGCAACTCTCCATCCGACTCAGAGGCAACAATGATAATAAACAACAAACAACACTTGGCAGCAGCATAATGAACACTCCATCTCTCTCTGTGCCATTATCAGTGCAAAGTGACCCATCCACCCTCCTAAATACTGTGTTTTTTAAAGTATGTCCTCAACTGTGAGTAGTTTTTTTGTATTTGTTGATCCACATTACCTGACATCCAGGTTAACTGGGACCAGATTAGAAACGGTTTGCTGTATTATAAATGTTACATGGTTAATACACAGTATGTAATAAGTTTCTTCAAGGTACAAATTATGTTTAAGCTTAAACACAGATGATAACATCATGGCATCTCTACCTCAACATTTCTACTACGAACAACAAAATGTGGTAGTTAGATATATTAAGAAAGAAACAATATAGTTCCCTTGGCACCAAGTAAGTAGAAATATCACTTCAAAAATTTCAGTAAAAGTTGTGATATCTGGCACCTCTGGGAATACAGTTTTCTACATATTAGAATGTTACACCCAGTGTGTATCTTCACACACCTAGCAACCCCATGGACAGAAATAACCATTTAATTTCTCATTTTATATCCTGTCCTGTTTTCCCTCCTGCAAATCTTATTCCCTTTTCATAACTACTTGTGTTAACATGGTGTATATAACACACAATTTAAAAAACAAAAAAGTCACTGGTAATAAATGGCTGAACTCACAGAATCAGTGCTGAGTGCTGCCAGATAGGAGAACAGTGAAATGCAATGGGCCTCTTAGTTAATTTCCAATTAACAGAACTTTCTGGATCATCCAGTGCTAGATATCGTATCTTTTACTGTAAACACAAATTAGCGCTTGAAGCATACCTCAAAATTGAGAGAGCTGCCTTTTTGGCTGCTGGAGGAGAAGACGCCAAGCCCAACATTTAAGGGTTGATCAACGCTATGCTGGACAGCAGGCACATATTAACCACATCAGGGGATACATTTAAAGACTCTACATCTCCTAACTGCTATTATTCCTGGCTCAGAGATGTCAATTAGTTATCTAGTAATGCAGTATGAAGGTGGGTTTTGTGGAAGACACCATATGTTACCTCATATTCACAGAAATAACATAATTCAACCTAATTCACACTTTAGATTTAATGCACATAAAGTGCAGTCACCAACAAATGCCTTCATAATAAACAAATACTTGTTGCCAGTTAAGTTATAGTCATTCAATTACATTTCCACAGAACATCTACATAAAATTTCTGAATTCAAATGGCCTGAACCACAGTGCACTGACATATTAATGAATGAAAAAGTTCCTTTCCAATCCAGATGTTTGATTTTATGAACATTTTGCATACCTGCCAAGAGAGGTTTTCAGTTTCTTGTGCAAGAAGTTGTTTGAATACATGAGAACTCTTTGTGAAGCCTTTTCACACAAATGAAGCTCCTCTCTGAGATACCGCCGGTTTTTAAGTACAAATGCCTCAAAGTCTTTACTTCTGCGCCTATGTAGGCCGTGAGAAACTTGCGGCTTTTGTTGTCCATGATGTTCACTCTCTGACGGTGCACCTAGTTCTGTGCTACTCGGTAACTCACAGACACCAAATTTTTTTAAATACTTAATGTCACTGGAAAAAATATGCTCTGCCTTCTGGAAGGCAAAATATCACAAAATTAGATATGTTACAAATGTCCAGTTTATTGCTGTTATAAAATACAAAGTACTACATCTAAGTGGATATGTTTATATAATTTCATGCAACAAAATATATGCAAAAGCATAAGACTTTAAATACTTCTGTTGGTTGTCTAAGCACAATCATTAAAAATCAGGAAACATAAAGGATACATTAAGATAGTAAATAAAATATTTTAAAAGACCAGAATGTAATAAAAAGGAAAATGTTCAGCTAGTTGTTGCAGTTCCAGATAAGAAAATATGTTTTAAACGGTGGTCCAGATTTTGCCTTCATACAATTTAAGTATCTTCACATAAGTGACTGATGCTAGAAAATACTAATTACAGTGTGCAATTCCATATCATGATGAAAGGAGCTGGCACAATCTGGAAACATATACTGTGGTATGAAAGAAAAGCACAGTGCCTGGAAACAAGACAACCGAATGCTAGATACATTGACTGTTCAGCAGTACCTCATTTGTATGCTGGACATTCTTTTGTTTTGTCAAATGACCAGCCTCCTTCAGAAGTGACAGTAAATGCAAGGCTCTGTCTTTTGACCCTTCTTGGCTCTTACCTAAAATTAAAATTAAAATCAAATTCTGAAAGGCGTGTTAATTTCCCAACACACATTACATAAAACCACACTTGAAAGTAACCTAATTATTCGTACAGCAAAACCAACAGTGTATAAATCTCACAACATAAATATTTTATTACTATGACAGAAACAAACTGAACTGTTGCATGGAATATAGATATGAACATGGAGTTAATATGCCTTGTTTTATGCCTGTTTGTTGCATGCCTTTTCACTGTAATGCCCCTTGCCAATTTACACTTCCTAATCTGCATTTTCTCATTTTCTGTTTAACAACTTTTCACTGGTTTATTTGCATTATTTAAGCCCCTTTATGAAGGGAAATTCATTTTTGATGTACATCTTTTTGACTTATGCCCACTTTTTCAGGAACACAGCTGGCATGCAAAACAAGGACTTGGTGTATATGTAAAAAAAACACAAATCCATGCAGCAGAACAAAGGAAAATTGCCTTAGGTCTCATACTGAACTACTCAACTCTAGATAAGATGGTATGGGTTTCTCTCCTCCCATCAATGCATTCAGAGAAGGAATATGAGCTCCCGCATCTGACCAAACACACAAGACAACCACTTAAAAACATAAATATGCAACTTATCACTACACCGGTCATGTATGTAGAATGGATTTTTCATTTCAATTACGAGGCAAGTCAAATGAAAACCTTAAATATTTTTTATCTTGTAATTTACTGAACACAAAAGGTACACAATCACTTCATTTTTCTATGTAGTCTCCATTCCGTTCCATGCAAGTGTTTCAGTGCTTCGGAAGTGCATGGATACCTCTAGAAAAATATTCTTTTGGCTGAGAGTGCAGCCACTCATGCACCACCTGCTGTACCTCTTTGTTGGACCCGAAAGACTTGCCTCCCATTGCCTCTTTGAGCGGTCCAAAGACATGAAAGTCACTGGGGGCAAGATCTGGCGAGTACGGCAGATGTGGAAGACACTTGAAGGACAAATCTTGGATTGTTGCAACAGTTGAACGGGCAGTATGGGGCCAAGCATTGTCATATTAGAGCAAAACACCTGCACTCAGATGTCCACGTCGTTTGGAATTGATTGCAGGACGCAGGTGATTCTTTACGAGATCTGCATATGTTGCACTGGTCACAGTGTTCCCCTGGGCATGTAGTGCTCCAAAATTACCCCTCGCTCATCCCAAAAGAGATTCAGCGTAACCTTTCCCACAGATGGTTGTGTGTGGAATTTTTTCAGTTTTGGCAAGGTATGGAGCCATTCCTTGCTTTCTTGGTTTCCGGTTGGTGCTAGTGGACCCAGGTTTCATCTCCCATAACAATTCTTCCTAGAAAGCCATAACCTTCTGCTTCAAAGCATTTCAAAAGCTCCTGGCAGGCATCAACACATCGTTCTTTCAATTCTGCAGTCAGCTGGTGGGGCACCCACCTTGCAGACACTTCATGGAACTGCAAAACATCATGGACGATATGGTGTGCTGATCCATGACTCATATCCAGATATCCAGGTATTTCATTCACTGTTACGCACAGATTTTCCTTCACAATGGCTTCAACTGCTGCAATGGCCTCTGGTGTCACTACTCGGTGTGCCTGACTAGGTCAAGGAGAGTCTGTTACAGAACTTACGCTGTTCATGAACTTTCTAGTCCACTCGTACACTTGCTGTAGTGACAGACATGCATCACCATAATGAACTTTCATTCATGGATGAATTTTGATGGGTTTCAACCCTTCACTAATTAAAGCGGGGCCGCCACCTTTACACTACAACTGCGTTGCCGTGTTGCATTCCTGCATCGTACTGCCACTTGATGGCCACTGTTCAAACCATGAGTATCGTTGTCAACTTACATGATAGTCGAGCTGTGTTTCAAGTTTTTATCACACTTTTAAAGTTTTCATTTGTCTCTCCCTCATATCAGTTGTCAGAAGTTCAAACAAAATTATCAATTTCTGATCACTCCTGTCAGTCCCCACACCCCATCTTACAATACTATGTGATTACAGTTACTTGTCATTAATTTTGCTTAATTAGAACTGTACTGCACTTAGTGTTTAAAACAAACTAACAGCCTAATGTTTCACATAATAAAAACACTTCATTACCATTTTCAGTTATGTACTTCTGTAAACACTCACAAGCTGATGATTTAAATGCGGGACAGTAAAGGCGACAAGCATCAGGATCCTCAAGGGATGCAGCTAGTGAGGCTGCAAATTCAGCAGCCTTTTTCAAGTAACAGTCTTTTTCTTCCTGTGTTGGAGGTTCCTGTACACAGTATCACTCTCACAGTGAAAAACAGACCTCAATAAGGCAATATGTAAGAACTGTGCACACAAGTTCTGATATGGAACTGATATTTTGAAGGCAAAACAATGTCAGACCATGGATACGAACATACAAATTTCATAAAAGGTTTGGAAATTTCTAGACTAGCTAAGTGACTATCTGCTTCTGAAGAAGGATTTTACTCCATGGAGTCAGTTACTATATGTCAAAACACTCAATCCAACTTATCTCCTTCACAGAAGACAATCAGTAGTAACATGCAGCAATTCCAGCCATCATGCCATTTGCTGAAGCACTGCTGGCAGTCTCCCAACAACTGATTCCTGCAACACAACTTTTGGCATCATTGGTACTTGCAAATATCCTTTGCAATTAAAGGTTATTTTCATTTCCAGTTTCAATCCCTTTCACAACCAGGACATAACAGCAACTTCACAGAAATGTGACAAGGCTACTTAGGGCACAATCAAATCCAACAATACTGTGTCTACACAGTAGTTCATTGCAACACTTGACACCATTCAGTATTTGAGCATTACTAACATTTCATAAACAATTGTGCAGTACCAATGAACACAAAATATTCAGAATGTAGTGTACAGTAGAGTGCACTATTTAACATAAAAGTTAATGAGATTATATAGCCTCAGTGATACATGAATTAATTAATATTGAGTGTTGGTGAAATTATGCTGACAGAAGAAAGCCAAATAACTTGCAGAAAAACTGTCCCAGTGGTAGCTGGTGAACCACAAAACCCACGTGTACTGTACAGCAACTGAACACCACTGCCTCTGACATGAAACGCTGGCACAGCATGGTGTGACCATTATACAGAAACTTACTGATTGTGGTTAATGGGCCAAATTGTTCTGGGCACAGTTTATGCAATTAGATAAAAGGTAACAGAAGGTAAAATTGTCCCATGCAAGCATGCATGAAGATACACAGAAGAGCAATTACAGCTGCACTCATTCTTAAGTTTGGTGCCAGACAGAGATCAGTGGTCATCTCAGTACACCAACCATCCTATCCAAAACCTGTATAGCACGCTCCTGAAGTTTGGCCATTATGTGGCAGAACAGTCTGTATGTATTATATTTGAGCGTCTGTATACATGTATTTCAAAATAAGTGCTTTACATTTAAATAAACTTTCTAAGTTGTGTACCATACACATCTGTGAAAGAACAAACAAAAAACAAATTCAAATGCAGAAACAATTCCTTTATTTACTTACTCAGTGGAGCACAGTCCTTCTTGAGAAGCTAGTTGGTTCTCAGCAAGTCAAGAAATTCCCTGTATTTTATGGAACCCAAAGGTTCATTACCATGTTTACATGAGCCAGCCACTTGTCCACCATCCTGAGCCAGATCAATCTACTCCATGTACCTTCACCCATTTCCTAAAGATCCTTTTTTGTATTATTCTCCCATCTATCCCTGGGTCTCCCAAGTAGTTTCTTTCCCTCAGGTTTCACCACAAAAACCCTGCATACACCTCTCCTCTCCCCCATGTGTGATACATACCCCACCCATCTCATTGTTCTCAACTTCAACACCTGAATAATATTTGATGACTAAATATCATTAAGCTCCAAGTTATGTAGTTTTCTCCACTCCCCTGTTACCATGTCCCTCTTAGGCCCAAATATTCTCCTCAACACCCTCAGCCTACATACCTCCCTCAATGTCAGCAACCAAGTTTCACACCCATACAAAACAACAGTCAAAATTACAGTTCTGTACATCTTAATCTTTAAATTTTTGGATAGCAAACTGGAAGACAAAAGATTCTGCACTGAATGATAGCAAGCATTCCCTGACTTCAATCTGCTCTTAATTTCTTCCTGAATATAATTTTGATTTGTTGAGGTTGTTCCCAAAGGCTTGAACTCTTCCACCCTTTCAAAGGAACTGTTAATAATCTTTATATTGTGATCTTGAGACATGACTGTGTACTTAGTTTTATCAACATTTACACCTAGTCCAATCTCGTTACTGACAACTACTGAAACTTCTGTGTTTTTCTTTCCAGTACGTATGGTTCCACCAAACATATTAGCACCTTGCCAACCAGATGGTCTTTTAATTAAATACCCCCCAGTTCCCACACGTTTTAAATGCTTTGAATGTTCAACCCCATAACATACTCTTACTTAAGGTTTGACGTTGTAGACTATGCTCCTGACCCCGAGACTGCAGATACTGCATGTAGATAGTCTCGTAGTTCATCACTGAAGGGTATTTCTCAAAACAAGTCCCTTTGTGAAGCGGAACAATAAAGAATTTACGCTTTACACTGTCTTGCAGGATACATCTTTTTTCCCTTCCCACCAGGAACAATTTTTTCAAGTTTGTGTACTCTGAAATCCACGGAGAGTCTGCCTGTCAGGTCCTGTTTAGGCCCCTTTGGTTTTGTTTGTTTCTTTGGCAATTGAGGTCATCAGAACTCAACTCGCTCCGATTCTGGACTTCTAATATCCCGTACCTTCCAACATCATGCAGAAAGTTCTTGTACTTCATTTTTTTGTTTCTATTTAGTGTCGTGTACATAAAAAATGTGTTGAAGAGTGCACAGTTTAGCAGATTCAGTACCACATTTTTCGACCATTTTACCATTATCCCCAGAACTGAGTAATAACTGAGGTATCTGTCTGCCCTCTCTATGCCTTTCATGAATTTGTTGTACTGGACAACAGCATAAGGTTTCTTTATTTCCATGTTTGTTTTCCCATCTTTCCGCCCTGTGTTTACAATTGTTGCATCATGGATCATACTTACGATTTGCACAAGTCCTGTCCTTCCACACTTGCACCATTATGACACCTCTCCTCCAGAACGCTGACTGCCCCTTTTCAAGCACTTGCCTTCCCCTTCTAGGTCACTTGGAATGCCCGTTAGCCCTCATAGTGCCCCAGACTCTCACATTTCTGTCTAGCAATGTTTGAGCTAATCTCACACTTATAAAAATTGTCTTGATAGATGTGATGATTTTAGACTAAGTTTCTGTCTGAAAGTGATAGCACTGTCCTCCAACTTCTTTCCCTCAGCTGAGTTTATCTCCATGTTGCAGATATAACCTGATACCGCCTCACCATTCTCAGCAGCACTGCATATTTTGTAATTTTCCCCGGATTGTATATCCTAAATTTCAGGCAACCCTGCCACAGGATCACGGCTTCTTCAAGTAAAAGTTCTAGTTTTGGGCCGTATACTGACCTAAATTTCTGTACAAAATATTCATACATGGGCCAAATTTTGAATAGCCACCCTGAATCCTGTGTTTGGAGGCTGTTGTCACTAAAATGCCAGACCTGCTAAATGGATTCCAAACAGTTCCTACTCATAGTGTGAGGAAAAATGGGTGTGGAAATTGTAGGGGTCAGTGGACCGGTAGAAGATTGCAATTGTTTATGTGAACTAGTTGTGGGGACATCACTGTCACTTTCCAGACTTTTATTGTCACTATAATCAGAGACATCAGAATGTGTATCCACATGTAACTCACACAAAATATCATCCTCTTGCATAACATTCCTATGCAAATCCATGAATGCAACTGAAGGAAAACAGAGTATCTGAATGAGTGGTCCCTTTGTTGCAGTCTTATGGTTCTAAAAATAGGGGGTCATGACCGATCTGTTTGTTTGTAACTTCAGACCCAAGCATCCTGCATCAAGCTGTCAATAACCTTGAAGTGAAAAGTGAGCCAGACTAGCTGACAAACGCAGGTGTAGGATGTCGTGTAAGAAAATGTACAAATTTGTGACCCATCAACAACGCATGGGATAGCATTCATGACTTTCTACAAGGCCTGATGGCAAGGTGTTAATATTATCAGCATAAACCAGAAGCAGTTTTGTGACACAAACAAACCTTTTTATGCCTCTCCTTTTTTGATCTGACCATGGAAAGTCCACAAGCATTGCAAACCAGAAGAACTTGCTTCGTTACTAGATCAGTTACTTTCCGGGGTCTGTATTTCCTTTTTGAGTCTGGCTTATGTCTCCTTGCTGGATTGACAATGAATGGAGAATGACACTTTTCACAGGAAAACGGTTTTCCATTGGGTCCCACATCAGGAACATCTGAAACTGAAACATTTTCTGCTTTCAATACAGGGCGTAACAGCATAGATCTGACTAGTGGTTCTAGGAATACAGAAAACCTTGTAACTGGAAATGATTTAAGATTCACATGGCAGTCATGTTGAAAATTCAAGTCATTCTGGGTATTACTGCTACACAGTACCCACGTTCTGGAGGAAACATGTTCCTCATAGATGTGGACAAATATTTACTAATCAGTACAGTGTCACATCACAGGAAACTTCAGCTTCATACCTACTGCACATAATGGCCAGTTTTTATTACACAACAAAAGAAAGTAAATCACAGCTCTGGTAAAAAAATGGTAATCCTCTATTCAAAATACAGTTACACAGACTGAAAGGGAAATAAAGAACAGAATGTATATGGATAAAGAAGGAAAAGGGACTGAAATGACTTTGCTATACTGCAGACCTTCCTCTTAATGGACCTCATATGCATGGATTGCAGAAATAATGGATAAAATCTGCTGTTTCTGAAATTTTTGTCTGTAAACGAAACATGTGAAATTAACAGTCTTGACTGTTAATTAGCAGAGACCACTAAGCAACACACACAGACGCATATTCAACCTATCCTGATACGTAGGAGTAGCAATCTAGGGGTCTCTTCAAAACCTGCATCGCAGACTTTATTTGAAATATATTAAATTCCAATTAACATTAGCTTCCAAAGTTATAGTTAATTATATTTATGAAATATATGTATGCATCAGTCTGACACACACACAAAATTTGGAAATACCAGACAATCAGCACTCCACCCGCTATTCCATTCATAAGATGGTCTACACCATTTCAGTTCAGAGTAATTGTATTAATTAATTTAAAATGTCACATATTAGCTCCTATTTGCAGACACATTTTCATGACCTTAATACTTATCTTGTGATTTGCAAAATCTGGCACAAAACATAAAGGACAATTATATACTCCATGTACTACCAGTTTGGCATGAAGAAAAATATATGTACATAGCTCCTGTTTTAGGAGACTGCTTACAAATTCCATTCTGAGAAACAGGAAAACAACACTAACCCATTATGGCCATATGGGAGAACACTGTCTCAGGAATTAAATATCAACAGTGAAATGGAAAAACACCATCCTACAACACCATGTTGTTTTTAAAATACTCTGCATTTATAATTACACATCTCTTTTTGATAATATTTGTCTAACAGATTGTGTAGGAATAAACGATTGTGTGAAATTTAACTCTAGATAAAAATATCACTAATGACGTCCAATTTTTTTAATTAAAAGTCTTCAAATTTTTTCAAAGGTCAGGCTTTATTTACAGATGACTCCGGGCGGGGTTTCTTATTTTTTCCTCATTTTGGCAAAGTGAAGCTAATACACACACATAAAGGCCATTCTGACAAGTCTGTTCCTTCACACAGCCCCTTTTCTAAAATCCACACTCCTTTCACCCCCATTGTTTCATCTAGAAAAAGTTACTGAAAAATATCACTTCAGCATTTAGTATGGTAATATTTACTGACATTTGTGTGTGTGGTAATATTCGCTGACATTTGTGAATTCTGATCTTCCATTTTAGTGTCAGTTGATCCTCACAAATGCAGTGTGGTGTGATATACCTTGAAATACCACGCAGCACACAACCCTATGTTGCATTCTCAACCCTTGAATTTTGTTCTTGTTTCTTTGTTTTTGGCAGAACACACATGGCACCTAATTCTCTTACACTGCATAAGCCAGTGACTGTTGTGTCTTGTGTCAAGTCTTTTTAGTTTGCTCATAGATGGGGCTTGTCTTCCTTCTCTTTCAGTCAAAATGCTAAGTGTGGAAGGGTCCTTACTGATGTGAGGTGGCTTGGATTGTTGTAACCCATTGGGAGCTCCTGTAAACCTCTGGACTACAGGTACAGAAAGACAACAGTTTGTATTATCAGTCCACTGTATGAAGTTTGTGTCCATAAGATCATCTATGTTATTGTCAGTTATAACCGTTGGAAAGAATTACTTTAATTAGAAGCATCAAAATTAGTTTCTGAAATGTTGGGATACCTAATGATTGCATAGGAGAGAGGTCAGTAGCACCTGGTAGTTACAAAAAGGTCAGTATGGTAGCAAGGGAAAGGATAGGTTACAAGAGAAGAGAGTGAGATAGAGTTATGTGTGAAGTTGGATAAACAGATAGCTAAAGATAGAGAAAAGTAGAGTTTAGCATATGATAGAAGATACTGAATGTATTTACAAAAGGGGATTTTAGTTTGTTAGATATTTGTCAATGTGAAGTTTAATTGGGTTTTGAAGTTTGCTTGGACAGTCAAAAGACGAGGGTTTGACACTTTTTTGAGATATAAATCAAGAGAGGGTGGATACCGTGATAGTTACGGTAACACATTAAAATTGTCTGGTAGAAGATGCTGATACAGGGTTTACAAATATTACATTAAGAGATAATGCATCAGTCATTAGGAACCAATGGGGAGATAGAATACAAATTTTTAAAGTTTTGGGCCTATTACAAGACTGCTAAATTTACATGGGACCAATCAGACTGGTTAGGCAAACAATATTAGGGGGATTTGAACAAGCAAACCAACTTCGCATATTGTAGCAAACGACACACAAGTTTTTCGGTTGTTGTAGAAGAAGGACTACTAATTTGGGACAGACTTACAGACTGAATTATATAACTAGAAATTAATAAGTGTTACTATGGAGGGGGGGTACAATGTTAAAATACGTAATAAAATTGGATTTAATTCCTTTTACCAACTTTCAGACCATATAAATATCATTATTTCATAAAGGTTAATGTGCAACGAAGATGCCAAGTGACAAAGTGATCCATGCCATATTTATTGCATGTAATCAGAACATGTATCAAATTAGTGCCCACTGACAAAAAATAAAAACACACAAAAGATTCTCCAGATTATCAATTAAACATAAATCATTGTTGGCACCCTGCTCTGGTTCAGGGCAAACATATAAGAGAGTAGAAAATTAATTCTATTTATGAAATAAATGCCGGTCAAACAACTAGATTCATATATTCTATAAGCACTAAAATGCAATGTTCACTCTTGTATGTTAACACTTCACAGTAATACTTGTAATATCACATATGTATTATCAATCTTATAAATGACGCATACTTAATTTATCACTGTTCACTACAGCCCCTTTTGTTGCACACGGTATGCCCTTGTGGCTTGGCGTTAAGCTGAACTGATTAATTACACTGTCGATATTGACACCAAAATTCCTGATAATAATTTCACGTGGAGTTGGTGGTCAACACTTTGGTTCCGACACACACTAGAGACTGAATTACCCTTATGGTAAAACTACTAGAACCCTTTGTTCTTGTTCAAATGTAGCAACACGAGTAGCATGTCTGCTACCTCATGGAAAGCCACGCACTATAATGCATGTAGTTCCTTGGGCAAATGCACACGCCTTTGAAGTAATTATTAATTCTTACGGTGTTCCCATGAACTCACAAGACACACCCCCTATGGTGAAGCACTTAAAACACACCCCTATGGTAAACACTGCTAGAACCCTTTGTTCTCTATTGAAATGTAACAACATGAGTTGCATGAAGGACAGCTAAGCACACACTTGTTCGGACGCGCGAGAACGACTGAAGCCACGCTAAAAACAAAGAGGCACGCTATGACATCAAACTCCCACCTAGTCTCAAACACAGCCCTATATTGTGCAACTTTGTTAATAATTTAAATAAGAAAATAGTTAATACTTATGACACAAAATTTGTCCTTTGCGTGAACACTGTGCCAGCCCGGGAAACAATGATGCTATAGTTCAGCATTTACACGCGGTAAAGGGCAAATTTTTGTTATGGGGTGTTTAATTGTTCCCTTGGGGGTCCTAATTGTAACCACGCAGATGATGCCATCTTTCCCTGGATGTATGTCGGTGATTACAGCTGTCGGCCATTGGAGAGGAGCCGTGTTGTCCTCCCTCAGCAGGATGAGATCGCCTGATTGTAGGTTAGAGGATGTCCTCTGCCAGCGTTGACGCTGTTGGAGAGTCTGGAGAAAGTTGGATGACCATCACTGCCTGAACTGTTGCACTTGTTGTTGGTAGGTCTGCCACCTGGAAAGTCTATTGCATTTGACATCAGTAAAGTCAGTAGCAGGTAACTGGGTAAGTGGTTCACCAATTAGAAAATGTCCAGGAGACAATAAGTTGGATTGAAAGGATCATCAGATAAGGCACACAAGGGTCTGGAGTTTAGACAGACCTCTATCTCAGCAAGTAATGTGCACAGTTCTTCGTAGGTGGCAACATGAGAACCTAATGTTCTTCGCAGATGATACTTCATGGATTTTACTGCTGCTTCCCATAATCCTCCGAAGTGAGGTCCATGTGGTGGAATGAATTTCCAATCGCATCCTTCAGTGGCCAAGAAGTCCTGTACCATTGCCATCTGTGATGTGGATTGAAGCATCTTGTAGATTTCATGCAGTTCATTGGCAGCACCTTGAAAGTTGGTACCATTGTCTGAATAAATGGTCCTTGGTTTCCCTCGACGTGCTATGAAATGTCTCAGGGCAGCAAGAAATGCTTCTGTAGTTAAGCTTGTGACTACTTCAATGTGAACAGCCTTTGTCACGAAGCAAACAAATATTGCAATGTATTCTTTTATAATTGTTTTACTACGTGGTGGTCCCAATCTGAGTGATATTGGTCCAGCATAATCCACACCTGTAGTGAGGAATGGCCTGGAAGGTTGTAATCGAGTTGATGGCAGCTCACCCATGAGCTGTCGTGTTGCTTGTGCCTTGAATCTATAGCAAGTTAGGCACTCATGAATGACTGTTTTCACCAAGTATCTTATTCTTGGAATCCAATATTTCTCTCGTAGAGATGCTATTAGGAGTTGTGGCCCAGCATGGTGAAGTCTTACGTGCTCTGCTGAGACAATCAATTTTGTGAAGTGATGATTTGAAAGTAAAATCATCTGATGCATTGTTTGATAAGGAAGCATGGAATGCTGTAATCTTCCTCCCACTCCGAGAAGACCTTCCTTATCCATGAATGGATGCAGTGTCTTGAGAGAACTGCTGGCTGCAACCTCTTGTTGTTCCATTAAATTCTTCATTTCTTGTGCATAAGAAATTTGTTGTACCATCTTCACACAGCAAGTCAGAGCCTGGTCGAGATCTTGTGTGGAGAGGATAGTTGATTGCCTGTTGGCCTTGGGATTTCTGCAAATGCTTATGAATCTCTTGCAGTATGCAATTACTCTGATGAGTCTGTTCAACTTGGAAAATCTTTGTGTGATGTCTTCTAGAGTTTGTAGACATGCAATGTGCACATTTCTGATTTCCAGGTTGTCTGTGGGTGTGTTGATCTCTGTTGTAGGCCAGCTGGATGGCTCCTGTGAAAGCCATTGTGGTCCCTTCCACCATAGTGTGGATGTTGACAGTGTCTTAGGTTCAATTCCCCTTGAAATGAGGTCAGCAAGATTGTATTGAGATGGCACATGTCTCCATGTAACTGATGCCGTTTCTTCTTGAATAAGAGCAACTCTGTTGCCTACAAATATCTTGCATTTGTTAGGAGGACCCTGTATCCATGTGAGTACAATGGAAGAATCTGTCCATAGGTAGGATTCATCTATTGTTATGTTGAGGGTGCCTATGGCCTTCTTGTATAGTTTGGACAGCAATGTAGCTGCACAAAGCTCCAATCTTGGTATGGTTAGTTGTTTCAGTGGTGCCACCTTCGATGTGGAACACAGAAGTTCACAAGATGTCTTGTTGTTACTGTCTGTGGAGCGAATGTAGAAGCAGGCTCCATAGGCTCATTCACTGCTGTCACAAAATCCATGTAGTTGAATACTGACAGCATTGGAGCAGATAACCTTCCTGTTTATCTTGAGTTGTGACAGTTTAGGAATAGTCTGAAGCAGCTGATTCCATTCTTCTTGCAGATGAGCTGGAAGTAGTTCATCCCATTGTAGTTTGTCTTGCCACAATTATTGTAGAAATATCTTGTAGGCAATGACAGCTGGACTGAGCTGTCCGAGAGGATCAAATATTGATGCTGTAGTGGCTAGCACCCTTCATCTTGTGCTCGCTGTGGAGTTTGTTGATTGCACCTGGGTGGTGTTGTTCTTGACTTGAAACTGATCATTTGTTGGATTCCATAGTAATCCGAGCGTTGTAACTCCATCTTCATTATCCAGGGATAATGTCTGTTGTGTTTCTCGCAGCTCCCTTGGAATACTATCCAAGAATGTAGAGTGATTTGAAGCCCACTTCCTCAATGTAAATCCTGCTGTTTGAAGCAGAGATGATATTTCTTGTTGCACCTTGATTGCATCTTCTATGGTTGAGGTGCCACTTGGTAAGTCATCAACATAAAAGTCACTGCTCAGCACTTGAGCAGCCCTTGGGTATTGACACTTGTCGTCTGCTAACTTCATTAGGCAGCGTGTTGCCAGATATGGAGCTGAAGAGGTTCCGTATGTCACGGTGGTGAGGTGATACCCTTGGATGGGTTCGTCAGAAGAATATCTCCATAGAATTCTTTGTAGATACCTATCTTGTGGACGTACGCTAATCTGACGGTACATCTTTGCTATGTCAGCTGTGAAGCACATCTGATGGGTTCCGAACCACAGTACAGTGGAGTACAGGTCCTAAACAGTAGGACCCACTTGTAGTATGTGGTTTAGTGACAATCCATTGGAAGTCTTGGCACTTCCATCGAACACAACTCGAGTCTTTGTTTTGGTACTCGTTTCCTTGAAGACTGCATGATGTGGTAGAAAATAACATGTTTGCCTCCCCTCTTGGGATTTCACAGGTTCCATGTGACCTAGCTTTTCATATTCCTTATGAAATTGTGGTACTGAACCTTGAGTTCTGGATCTCGTTCCATTCTACATTCAATGGCATGTAGTCTTCGCTCTGCAGAGAGGCGAGAAGATCCAAGTTGCATGGGATCCATCTTTGTTGGCTGTCTGACAATAAATCTTCCATCTGTTGTTGGGTAGTGTGTGTGATGAAGTGTTGTTCACAGGCTTGTTGCTCTGCTGTCATGATGGATTGCTCCATGAGTTCCACTTCCCAGAAGCGGTTTAAATTGTGCTCTAGACTGTTGTCTTCTCGGAGCAGAAATGTATGTTGAGAGTCATTCTGTGTAGTAGTGGCTGGAGTTAAACCTGAGAGTGTCCAGCCAAGAACTGTCTCTTGTAGAACTGGATAATTACCAGGACGTGTCCTTCTGCCTGATCGAAGCATCTCATAGAATAAGTCAGCTCCAATTAGTAGATCAATGCTCCCTGGTTGATCAAACTGTTCATCAGCCAACTTGATATCTTTGGGAATCTTTCAGGTGCTTGTGTCCACCTTAGAGGATGGTGTGGTACCAGTGATGTGAGACACGATGGCACAGACAAGTGTTGTATGCCAGTCTGTATGCCTCAACCTTAAATGTATTGAGACACTGTGGTGTGTTGCAGTCTTTACATTGCTTATGTCCTGTATAAACGCATGTGTCTGGGTTCGTGATAACCTCAAACGTTGTACACATCTCTCTGTTATGAAATGTGATTGAGAAGCACTGTCTAACAATGCTCTGCATGGAACATATTGACCAGTTTTATTCTTAACTTCAACAATGGCTGTGGTAAGTAGAATACGATTCCTGGGTTTGCCCTCGAATGAACAATACATATTGACCTCTGCAGTTGGGTTGCCCTTTGCATCTGCAGGTAAATTACTGTCTGTTGACCTCTTGTCAGTTGGTTGAGCCTGTCTGTCTATATGCAGCAAGGTATGATGTCTCTTGTGACACTGATGACACACTTGCTTCGAACATGTGTGATTCCTTGTAAATGGTTGCAAGCAGTTGAAACAAAGTCCTGATTGCTTGACATGATTGAGGCGTTGCTTAGCTTGCATTTTGAGAAATCTGTCACATTTGAAAAGCCTATGTGATCCATTACACAAAAAGCACTGTAACTGTGTTGCTATGTTGGAATAGGATTTACTGACCTTGTTTCCAGTTGAGTGTGAAGTAGAGGAACTACCTTCAGTGATTGGGTTGTCTGAAGTAGCTCGAGAGCTCTGCATCTTGATTCCAGGAATGTGACTAATTCTGCAGTCGTTGGGGTATCTGCGGGCGAAGCGGTGATAAGCTCCCATTCTCGTTCCGTTTCAGGGTCGAGTGTGGCTAACATCAAATGATTCAACATTAAATCTTGCACAGACACATTCAAAGACAATGCTTGTAAGGCATTCATGTGGCTGGACACATGATTAATTAATTGTCGCAGTGATGATGTGTCTCCCTTTCTGACTTGAGGCATTTGACATAAATGCTTGGCATGCATCATGGCAATTAATCATTTGTTATTGTAGCATTGTGTGACTAGTTGCCAGGCAACAAGAAAGTTTTCATTTGTTATTTGTAGATTGCTTATCAAATCTTTGGCCTCATTCTTGAGAGAAGCAATTAGGTAGTGAAATTTCTGGACATTAGACAAGGTTGTGTTATTAACAATCAATGCCTCAAATGTGTCTCTGAAATGTAACCAGCTACATGTGTCATCTTTGAAGGCTGGCAATGCAATGGTTGGTAGCTTAATGTGTGTGCTACTCGTATGTGACCTCGGAGTGTGATTGCTGTTTCCTGATAAACTACTCCTTGGTGAGCTATGTCTGGATGGTGGGTCCACTACAGGATGTAAAAGTTCACTAAACTTAGCTTCAACTTGATAGTACTGGTTTTCAAATAATTCTCTATCACCAGTGTGATCTGTGTCATCTGATAGTTCCAATTCACTCTGTGCAACATCATATCTATTAAAAATGTCTGGCAGTTTGTTAAACCTCACCTGAATCTCATTTATTTTTTGATCACCTACTTCAATAAAGTTCTGAATGCATGACAGCATTCCTCTTGCTATGCTTCGTTGCTTGATAAGCTGCACACAACATGTAGGATCCATGTTGAGGGCTTGCTACTTCGTTCGAGTAACACCTGATTTTAAGAGTGGGTCACTGGCCTAGCTCTGCTCTGGTTGAGATCTGCGTTGCAAGTGATGACGTCGTGAAGTCCCGATTGTGCTCGAGAGCCTTCGTTGTTCGCCGTGGAAGGGTAGATTCCGAATACCGCCGAAGGTGGCTGATTTAATACGCGCGAGCCTCTTTGTCTTACTCGCTTCTATTAGTGATGTCACAAATTCTGCCACATCTTTCTTTGTTAGCAAATTGCATAATTTATTTTCATGTATCAACAAAACCCAGTTCTATGTAACACCAATTATGTGAATCCTAGTTATATCTGGCCCGGAGGACCAATTATATGTTGGTGCCCTGCTCTGGTTCAGGGCAAACATATAAGAGAGTAGAAAATTAATTCTATTTATAAAATAAATGCCAGTCAAACAACTAGATTCATATATTCTATAAGCACTAAAATGCAATGTTCACTCTTGTATGTTAACACTTCACAGTAATACTTGTAATATCACATATGTATTATCAATCTTATAAATGACGCGTGCTTAATTCATCACTTTTCACTACAGCCCCTTTTGTTGCACACGGTATGCCCTTGTGGCTTGGCGTTAAGCTGAACTGATTAATTACACTGACGATATTGACACCAAAATTCCTGATAATAATTTCACGCAGAGTTGGTAGTCAACACTTTGGTTCCGACACACACTACAGATTGAATTACCCTTATGGTAAAACTACTTGAACCCTTTGTTCTTGTTCAAATGTAGCAACACAAGTAGCATTTCTACTACCTCATGGAAAGCCATGCACTATAATGCACGTAGTTCCTTGGGCAAATGCACATGCCTTTGAAGTAATTATTAATTCTTATGGTGTTCCCATGAACTCACAAGACACACCCCCTATGGTGAAGCACTTAAAACACACCCCTATGGTAAACACTGCTAGAACCCTTTGTTCTCTATTGAAATGTAACAACATGAGTTGCATGGAGGACAGCTAAGCACACACTCGTTCGGACGCGCGAGAGCGACTGAAGCCACGCTAAAAACAAAGAGGCACGCTATGACGTCAAACTCCCGCCTAGTCTCGAACACAGCCCTATATTGTGCAACTTTGTTAATAATTTAAATAAGAAAATAGTTAATACTTATGACACAAAAT
>Ga0131853_10001876_pt1 | contig 37466 bp, 30 predicted proteins | sample TergutLab28metaG_FD_92764 | JGI IMG/M metagenome (GOLD analysis project Ga0131853, IMG submission 92764) | Labiotermes labralis P1 segment gut microbial communities from Petit-Saut dam, French Guiana - Lab288 P1 (version 2) (version 2) | ecosystem: Host-associated > Arthropoda: Insects >... | reverse complement strand
GGTCGCTTTTTCGGTACCGTCGATAAATTTAGTTAAGGCACCTTTTAAGCTGGTGTCAATTTCGGTGTAGCTTTTTGTTTTCGTGTCTTCGAAAATCCCTACAATTAATGCTTTCATTTCGTTTACCTCCCAGTTGTTAGGTTGAAATAAGTATACCATAACATAAACCATGCTTCCACTTTAAAAGGTTTTTATGTGAGGTTTTGACTATCGACTGCCATCGCTTCTATTGATCATTTTTTTTTCATAAGCTTACTGAGAATAGTTTAGATGAATTCGGTAAAAATAAACTAGGTTTATAGATTTGGCTGCGACACACTCACAGCCCATTTTCTACACGCGAGGTGTTTTAATGTTTGTTGATCATAAGATTGTATGCGAGAACAAGGAACCGGTGCTGTATTTATTTGCCCAGTCCATTGACGCTAGCATAACGCTCGTTAAAGGTATTTTCGAACACCTCCACGAAGAAATTTTAATCGATTGGGCACAAGATTACCTGATCGACTTAGACGTTTCTTTTGTTGGTTCTTTAATCAAAGTGGTGGCCGGCTCCACCATCGTGAGGGATTTAGAGTTCCCCTTTACCATGAAGAAGGCGACTGGACTCTCTCCTGGGAAGATTATTCCTTTTAAACCGTTTGAAACCTAGAAAAAGATGCACCACATTAGTGCATCTTTTTGATTTGTATTCTAGCTTTCGTATAATACCTGTTTCTTACGCCTCAAGCGATTATAAATAAGAAAGGCACTCTCGGTGATCTAGTAAAATAGACTAAACGCATTAAAAATAGTAGATTTAGTCTGCTATTTCATGACAAATTAGACCGAAACCAGATCAAATCGACTAAAATTAGTTGTTTCGGTCTGGTTTTGGTAGAAAAAGCGAGTAAAAAAGTTAAAAAAGTGCCTTGAAATAGACCAAAAATGACAAAAATAACCAATCTGGTCTGTTCGTCTACGAAAAAGTGAATTTGAAATCACAAAAACATGTTCCCCACCAAAAATTGGCGAACTCATTTGAATTCGTCAACCGTCTGAGAGAGCACGTAAATGCTCTCTTTTTTGGTGGAAGTTCAAACCGAGCCCTTTGCCCTGGAAAGTCAAGTAAATCTCGAATTTTAACGTTTACTTTGCTTTTAAAGGCCAAAGTTCATGGGAAAAAGCCAACTAAATGCCTCTTTTCTCTTTTACTTGACTTTCCGAGCCAGAAATCCAGTGATAAAGGTCAAGTAAATTCTGATTTTCAGTATTCACTTGACTTCTAACAACTGCCGAGTGCAAAAGTCACTAAATTTGGTAAAGTTGACGATTTAGTGGCTTTCCGATTTCAAGGCCACTTCTGTAATTACCGCAACGGTCATCTCAACCAGTTTATTTAGTTCCTCAATTGGCATGCGTTCGTTGGTCGTATGAATTTCTTCGTACCCACAAGCGAGCGCAATGGTTGGAACACCATGCCCGTTAATGACGTTGGCATCACTTCCGCCACCGCCAGCAAAAATACCGAACTCTAGGCCGGCTTTAGCTGCTGCACGCTTCGCTATTTCCACCACGGGCTCTGATTCTGAAAGGTTGAATCCTGGATAAGCCGTACGCATCTCAATTTCTACGCGTCCACCGAATTCTTTTGCCGTCTCTTCTAATGCTGCTTTCATTTTGTTCATTTGCGCGTCGAATTTAGCGTTGTCAACGGACCTCGCTTCAGCGACAAGCTTGACGTAATCGGTCACCACATTTAAAGCGCCATCTCCTACAAAGGTGCCCACATTAGCTGTCGTTTCTTCGTCAATGCGACCAAGTGGCATTTTAGCCACCGCATGGGCCGCTAAGGCAATCGCTGACACTCCCTTTTCTGGTGCAACACCAGCATGGGCCTTTTCGCCGAAAACCTCAGCTGTGATCATACCACGGGCTGGTGCAGAGTTATTGATGCTTCCTACTTTTCCACCCGTATCTAAAGCATAGCCAAAGTTAGCTTTCAACAGTGATGGATCCAATGCCCGCGCACCAGCTAATGCCGACTCTTCTCCTGCTGTAAATAAAACTTGAATGTCTCCATGAGAGATGTTTTGCTCTTTTAACATACGAATGGCTTCCAAAACAGCTGCGATCCCGGCCTTATCATCGGCACCTAAAACCGTGGTGCCATCGGTTACCACATAACCATCCTTAATTGACGGCTTTACCCCTTTACCTGGTTTTACTGTGTCCATGTGGCAGTTAAATAAAATAGCATCTACCCCTTCGACCGTTCCTTTAAAGTTACAGATTAGATTGCCTGCCGTATGACCGGTAATGACTGCCGAATCGTCTTCAAAAACGTCCCCTCCTAAGTCAGCCAACTTTGCTTTTAAAACGTCCGCAATGGCACGTTCATCACCTGACTCTGAGTCGATTTGAACCAGCTCTAAAAATTCGTTTAATAGTCGTTTTTCGTTTAACATTTAAGACTCATCCCTTTCCGCTAATAGCAAATAACTAGCCTCATTTCATCCCGTCAATGACAGGTCAATGTTGCTAGCTAGTTCTTGCTTTATTTTTTAAGTAATTCTTTTCCCGCAATGCCCGGATTGGTCATTTCATAGGGGTTGAAAATGATGTTAAGCTCTTCTTCCGTTAACAACCCTTTTTCAAGAACCACTTCTTTGATTGACCTGCCAGAAGAAATTACTTCCTGCACCAGCTCCGTCGATGCCTGATAGCCAATGTGTGGGTTTAGCGCTGTAATGGCACCTGCACTTGTACTCACGTGATGGGCCATTTGCTCGATGTTTGCTTCAATGCCGCTAATGCACAACTCAGAGAAGACACCAAATCCGTTGGTCATGACTTTTAGTGAGTCAAGGATTTTATAGAGAATCACTGGCTTCATCACGTTGATTTGGAAGTCACCACCTTCGCAAGCCATGGAGATGGTCAAATCATTTCCAGCGACAACGTAGCCGATTTGGACCATCACCTCCGCCATAACGGGGTTGACTTTACCTGGCATAATCGACGATCCTGGTTGACGCTCTGGTAGTTTAATTTCACCTAGACCACAACGGGGTCCTGACGTCATCAAACGTAGGTCACGACAGACTTTGTTCATGTTCATCGCACAGTTCTTTAACGCAGAAGATAGTTCTAAAAAAGTATCCGTATTTGCTGTGGCATCGACCAAGTCTTCTGCGCTAACGATTGGAAAGCCAGAGTACTCAGCTAAGTGCTTAACACAGGCTTCGATGTAAGCAACGTCTGCGTTTAAGCCTGTTCCAACAGCGGTTGCCCCCATGTTGACACTGTAAAAAGCCAGCATGGCGCGCTTCACGCGAAGGATGTCACGTCCAAGCATGAGAGCGAAGGCTTTAAACTCTTGACCTAGGCGAATGGGAACCGCATCTTGGATGTGGGTACGTCCCATTTTAACAAAGCCGTCAAATTCATCGGCTTTTTTCATAAATTGCACGTGCAATTCTTCCATGGCTGGAACAAACTTCATTAACTTTGTTAAGATAGCAAGGTTCGCGGCGGTTGGCACCCCATCGTTGGTGGATTGAGCCATGTTTACATGAACATTGGGAGAAAGAATGCCGTAGTTTCCTTTTTCTTCTCCTAGAAGTTCTAGCCCACGATTGGCAATCACTTCGTTCATGTTCATGTTAGCACTTGTTCCAGCTCCGCCTTGAACCGGATCAATCGGAAATTCCTGGTGCCATTTACCTGCTAAAATTTCATCGGCGACATCCATGATGGTTTTTGCTAACTTTTCATCTAAGTGACCCGTTTCCATATTGGCACGAGCGGCCGCTTTTTTAACGATGGCCATGGCATTAATGAAGTCAGTGTCCATGAGGTCTCCCGTAATTGGGAAGTTCGTTAAGGCACGCATGGTTTGAATACCATAGTAGGCATCTTTTGGTACCTTCATTTCTCCAATTAAGTCTTTTTCAATTCTGTCGTCTATTGTTTCTTTTATTTGTTGTGTTTTATCCATCGTATCCTCCTACTGCAACGTTAAGCCAAAACTGCCAGTGTTTTTTTAACGGTCTCTACTGAATGATCAAGGGCTGCCTTTTCTTCCACGGTTAACTGTATTTCAATTACCTTTTCGACCCCCTCGCTTGAAATGATCGTAGGAACGCCTAAATAAATATCACGATAGCCGTACTCACCTTCTAAGTAAGCAATGGAAGGCATGATTTTGCGTTGGTTTTTCAGGATCACTTCTGCCATCTCAATTAAAGAGGCCGCTGGTGCATAATAAGCACTTCCGTCACCCAGTAACTCAACGATTTCACCTCCGCCGGTTTTCGTGCGCTGGACAATGGCATCTAATCGATCTTCAGAAATTAATTCAGTTAATGGAATGCCCCCCACATAGGAATGACGTAGCAATGGCACCATTTCATCTCCGTGACCACCCAATACTAAACTTTTAACGTCCCGGGCCGCTAAGCCAAGTTCATCGGCAACAAAGGTCGAAAAACGCGCCGTATCTAGGACACCTGATTGACCAATGACGCGGTTTTTCGGAAATCCAGATGCTTTGTACACGGCATAAGTCATGGCATCTACTGGGTTCGTTAACACAAGGATGATGCAGTCTGGCGAATACTTCACCACTTGCTCTGTAACGGAAGCCATAATGTTAGCATTGATCGAAACTAAATCGTCGCGACTCATGCCTGGCTTTCTAGCCATTCCAGCAGTGATGATGACCATTTCAGAATTTGCTGTATCTTCGTAATTGGCCGTACCAATGACCTTGGTATCAAACTGTTGGACGCCACTTGATTGATACATATCTAGCGCCTTACCTTGCGTTTTGCTTTCTACCTCAGGAATGTCAACTAAAACCACTTCGTTTACTAATTCTTTTTGAGCGAGAAGAAAGGCGGCCGTTGCACCGGTGAATCCGCCACCAATCACCGAGACTTTTCTTTTGTTCATAGGTCATGTTCCTCCTGATGCTAGATTATTTCTAAAACACGGGATCCGCTAATTCTTTTAATTTTTCAAAGGATGATTTTTCAACGTCTTTATGGATGCTGTTTCCTTTTGAATCCATGGTCACAACGGCCAAGAAACCGTCCACTTCCATGTGCCACATGGCCTCAGGGATACCGAAATCAAGGTAGTCAACCCCATGAATCTTCTTAATGGTATCCGCATGAAACTGCGCAGCTCCGCCAATCCCATTTAAGTAAACCCCTCCATGCTCTTGTAGGGCAGCACGGGTTTTCTCACCTAAACCACCTTTACCGAGTGCTGCGCGAAGACCGTAACGTTTCATCACATCGCCTTGGTAGGGTTCACAACGGGCACTCGTTGTTGGACCAGCGGCTTTTACCACCCAGTTACCCTCTTCTTTCCTCACGACCGGTCCACAGTGGAAAATGACGTGACCATCTAAATCCACTGGACAATCGTTTTCTTCTTGGTCAACTAAATGTTTATGTAGCTTATCGCGCCCCGTGTACATCATGCCATGAATGCTTACTACGTCTCCAACGTTAAGTGTTCGGATGGTTTTTTCAGAAATTGGCGTCTCCAAGCGGATGATTTCTTTGCTTTCAGATTTTGCTGTTTTAGCTGCTTTCGGCCCTTCATGTGGACCGTCATACGTCCAATTTGTGATGTCTCCTGTTTCAGGATCAACGGTAACACCAAGACGACGGAAGGCCCAACACATATAAAGGACGGAGACGAAGAAACTAGCTGGTACACGGTTCATTTTACCAATTTTACAGCTTAATAAGGTGGTTTCGCCACCAAATCCTAAGGTTCCGATCCCAAAGGTTTGTGCTTTATCTAGGATATAATCTTCGACTTTGCGTAAGTCTTCGTCTGGATTTATGTCGTTAATTAAACGATAGAGCTGTTCTTTGGCTGTTTTAAAGCTACCGGTACGGTCGCCACCAACACCAACGCCCAGAAATCCTGGTGCGCAGCCTTGACCTTGTGCGGCATAAATCGCATGTAAAATACATTTACGAACACCGTCTAGGTCTCGACCAACAAATCCAAGTCCGTCAAGCTCACAGGGTAAGGTGTACTGAACCGACTTATTCTCAGATCCTCCACCTTTTAGCATGAGTTTAACGTCTATGTGGTCCTCTTCCCATTGAATGAATTCAACGGCTGGTAAACCAGGTCCTAAGTTATTGCCACTGTTTTCTCCCGTAATGGGATCCACCGCATTGGGACGAAGCAATGCGTCCTGTGTCGCGCGGATCATCGCTCGCTCAATGGCCCCTTTCATCTCAATTTGATTCGTACCAACTGGCACGTGAATTTTCCAGTTTAGTTGACCTGTGTCCTGACAAAGTGGCAATCGATTGGCAAGCGCCATGTCGTTGTTAAGAACGACGGCATCTAAGGCCATTAAGGCACTCGTTCCTGCGTTTTCTTTTTGTCTCGCGTCTTCCATGGCATGGCGAATGTCTGTTGGCAGGTCCGTTGATGCTTTTACGATAAGATCATACATACTTTGTTCAAAATTTTTCATCTCCACCGTCTCCGTATTCATCCAGGTATTTCCTCATTTTAGAGCTCTTTTGTCATCAGAAGGAGCATGGCAACGCTGGTTGACAAAACACCTTCATCAAAGTCAAAATGGCTATCGTGATGACCCGCTGCAATCTCAGTTCCAAGTCCCAAATAAGACGACTTTCCACCATTTTTTTGCACGTGATCCATGAAGTAAGTGAAATCTTCGCTTCCACCTAAATCAACCGTTTCGTTAATGGTGTTAAACATTCCTGAGGCTTCCCCAACCTTTTTGGCAAGTTCAATCAGCTCCTGGTCACTTTCACCAGACATGGCTCCCCCTGCTTCTTTGACTTCAAATTCCACGTCGTACATGTTCGCACTCGCTTCAATCATCCGCAAGGCTTCTTTTTTAACAAATTCATTTATTTGTGACGTCACACCGCGTGTTTCCACTTTCATTAAGGCATGATCCGGAACGACGTTACGTCCTGTTCCCGCTTGTAAGACACCAACGTTGATGCGCGAAGCACCAGCTGAATGGCGATAAATTCCTTGCAGACTCATGGTACAGGCAGCAGCGGCTAGTAGCGCACTTTTCCCCTCTTCTGGCTTAGCACCTGCGTGAGCCGGCACCCCTTTAAAAGTAACGTCCAGCTTGCTTGTTGCTAAAAAGCCATTAACACCGCAGACAAGCAGATTATTTTCTTTACCTACAAAGCCAAGATGCATCCCGAGCATCACGTCAACGTCATCCACAACGCCTTTACTCATCATGGAGGCTGCACCGCGAACCCCTTCTTCGGCCGGTTGGAAAATTAACTTAATCTTTCCTGAAAATGAATCTTTCATTTCCATCAATAATTTTGCTACACCTAATCCAATGGCAGCGTGACCGTCATGACCACAGGCGTGCATCGCTCCCGGATTAATGGAAGCAAAGCCCTCTGCATGCGGTCGATGGTCATCGATACTTGCTTCGTTCAGGTCATTCGCATCAATATCAAAACGTAGTCCAACAACTGAACCAGGCTTCCCCGTATCGAGGATTGCTACAATCCCCGTTTTCCCTCCTGCCATTTGGTCTAAATATTTCTCAGGAGCACCTTGTGTTTTTGCACGTTCCATGTGTTCAGCTAAAACTTCAGTCGTAGGCACTCCCATCATCGCCTGCTCGTCGATCACCGCATCACCAATCAAAAGATCGTAACCAAGGTTGTCCAAATACTCGGCAATGATCGCAGCTGTACGGAATTCCGTCCATCCTGCTTCAGCATGCTTGTGAAAGTCACGACGAATCTCAACGAGTTCTGTCTGGATTTCCCTCGCACGGTTTATTAGTTGTTCGTTCATTTTCATCACTTCCTTTTACATGCCAACCATGATAACAGCAACAATGGCAGCAACAATCATTCCTGGTGCGTTTCGCTTAGCGAGCTCCATTGGGTTAACCTTTGCAATCGAGGCACATACAATAGCAACCCCTGCTACTGGACTCATGGTTCTACCTAGCGCACCCGCTAAGCTAGCCGTTGTTCCTAATTGTGGAATAGTCATCCCAAAATTAGCTGCATACGGGGTAATGGCATCGTTAAAGGCCAACGTTGCGGCATCTCCCGAACCAGAAAGAATCGCCAATAAGAACGGACCAACAACCGAAGCCACACCTGCTGCACCTTCAGAACCTTCCATCACTTCAACTAATGCACCTGTAATACCGATGGCTGCCATACCAGCTGTAAATACCGAAGCAGCAATGATAATACCGATGATTTCTGCGTAAGCCGAGCCCATCCCATTGAAAAACGATTTAGCAATTTCTTGTGGATTCGTTAAGGAAACAAGGGCTGCTAAAGCCGTTCCTAAAAGCATAACTTGAGGAACCGTAATTGGTTGAAGTGTCCAAACGTAGCTATAAATGCCCTCATCGTTTGCGACGTACTGGTAGCTTGCAAGTAAATCAAAGTTAGAATCGATGATTAAGATCACTAAAGGGATCACTGGAATAAGGGCTTTCAATACGTTCACTTTAAACGGCGCACCATCCGAGTTTTTTTCTGCTGCAACATCTTCTTCAGAAACGTATCCTTTGTTTTCTTTCAAAACGTAAGCTAGTATCGTTAGGGAAATAGCACCAATCACCGTTGAAATGATAACACCCGGCATAATGGTTGCAACAACGTCCATCGGAACTAAGTCATAACCTGCTTCGTTAGCAATTCGAGTTACATCAACGATGTGTGTGTGACCTGGGCTCATGGCACTTCCAAACGTACCAGCTAAAACGGCAGCTCCAGCAATAGCAGGCTTAACACCCGCAGCCATTAAAACTGGAATTAAGATCGAACCAACGGCAGCACCAACACCCGCAGCACTGGTTAGTGCCGTATTGATGAGCATCGTAATGATCACCGTACCAGGAATTAAAATGGCACGTGCTTTCGTTAGAGGCTTCGTTACTAAATGAACCAAATGTTGATCGCATTTTGTTAGCTTAAGAACGTACGCAAATCCCATCACCGTCGCAATAATTGGGACTAAACTACCCGTCATCGCATTTGTAAAGGCATCAATCCCAGCCCAAATGTCCCCCGATAGCAATGCCATGACAATCCCGGCTGTAAATAAAACAAAACGTACTTCAATCCTTTTAATAATTGCGGCAATCGTAAGAAGTATAATTAATCCACCTACATAAATCATAAACACACTGTCTGCAACTTACTGCAAACAGCTTTCACCTCTCTTTTTTTGTTTAATTTTTTCGAAACGGTGTACCAGTTTTCCCCTATTGTTTTTTAATATGGATGTGATGGTTGATCGTTACAACTTTTCCAGAAATACTAGCATGAATGTTAGCGCCTAAGCCCTCTGGCTTGGCAATCAAATCACCTACCTTAATAAAATCTCCAGTCCTGACCATTGGAGTCGCTGGTGCTCCAATGTGCATGTCGAGTGGAATAAATACTTCATCCACATCAATGACCTTTATGGTATCAAGTTTATGTCCTCCGAACTCCAACATTCCCGTCTTCATTAAAATATTGGTTGCTGTCACCGTTTTGCACTCACGTAGAGGATCAACGTCAAACTCTGCCTTTTCGTTTTCGTAACGAATCCCCTGCTTGGCAAATTCTTCCTTTACGTAGTTATTTACTTGACGGGGTGAAAGTCCTCTTGGACAAGCAATGACTTCACAAACACCACAAGAAGAACATAGGAGGGAACCTCTTAAGACATCGTTGTCTGTCACTGATTTTCTATTTTCTTTTTGTGCAAAATAGTTCATTACTTTATGTGGAAAAACGTCGTGCCCCATTTTTTGACGTGGACACAGATCGGTACAAAGTGAGCATTGAATACAGGCTAACTCCGTTTTCGAGATGATCTCATCCAAGGTTTGATTTTTTAATTCTCTTAAGTAACCTTTTTCCTCGATAACGATGAGACCGGACGTTGTTTTTGTGACCACTTGTTTACCTAAATCATCTTGTGTATGCAATCCTCCCATCATTGGACCACCGTTGAGAAAAAGATAACGCTCAAGTGACGTTCCTCCCGCTGCGTTCAAACAAACATCAAGAGGTGTCCCAATGGGAACTTCTAATAACGTTGGAGAGACAACTTGACCAGTTACCGTTAGTCTTTTGGTTGTTACTGGTTTACGTTCGGTTATGGCATAATAGATGTTTAACACGGTGGAGACGTTAGAAACGAGACAACCAACCATCAGTGGTAGGCCAGCTGGTGGCACCACCCGCCCCGTTACTTCATAGACGGTCACAAATTCATCGCCAGTTGGGTAATAATTCTCCATTTGATGAATGGTAACACTAGAATTTAACGTGGCAATGACTGCTTCAAGCGCAGCCACCTCTTCTTTGTAATCCGCTTTTGTAGCAATAACCACGTGCTCAATTTCTAGCTCTTTTTTTATCATTTCAAGAGCGATGATGATTTCAGTCGCCTGATTGTTCATTGCATATTGATCGGTTTGTAAAAGTGGTTCGCATTCCGCTGCATTAACGATGAGGTACTCGATGTCTTTTTTATATTTAGCATGAGTAGGAAAGCCTGCACCGCCAATGCCAACAATCCCAGCTTCTGCCATGCGTTCGATGATTGTCAATTCAAATCACCCCCTTTAATGCTTGCTCAATGGCTGGAATGGTGCAGATGGTATGACGATCCAATCCTAGCTCATTTGGATCAATTCCTAAGGCTAGTCCTACAAGCTGTGGCAAATGAATCACCGGTATTAGGGTGTCGTCACCTAAGAAATTCTCATTGGCTTTTTGCTGATGATCGTCCAACTGGTTTTGACAGAGTGGACAGGGCGTTACCATCACATCCGCTCCCGCTTCTTTTGCTGTCTGCGCCCCTTTTCTTGTCATCTTTAAGACCTCTTTTTCTGAGGCTGGCATGGCATGAAAGCCACAGCAAGAGAGGCGATCTTCGTATTCAACGTTTGTGGCACCTAACACTTCTACGATTTGCTCCATGGATCCAGGGTTGCGCCAATCTTCAAATCCCATGTATTTAGGTGGCATAATGATGTGACAACCGTAATAGTTGGCAATTTTGAGCCCGGTTAGTGGACGCTTAATTTTAGCTTTTAAGTTATCAAGACCAACGTCTTGGATAAGCGCCCATAGTAAGTGAGTCACTTCTGCCCGTCCTTCGTACTGCACCGCTGTTTTTGAAAGGTTTTCATTGACCTGAGCTTTTAGGTCATCGTCGTTTTTAAGTTTTAGATCGGTTTTTCGTAACATCAGTGTGCAAGTGTTGCAAACGGTCATGACTTTGCCTGCGCCCATTTTCTCGGCTAGACCTAAGTTATGAGCGTTATTCGTATGAGCCATCAACGGGTTAATGTCACCTGAGTGACTCACACCACAACACGTCCATCCGTCGATTTCGACGAGTTCAATGCCAAGTGCTTCTGCTACTTTTTCGGTGGAAACCATTAATTCAGATGCCGTATCTTTTAAGAGACAACCTGGAAAAAATGCGTATTTCATTCTCTTATCTCCTTATTTATTCGTCGTGGTTTAAAATCATTCCTCTGTTACACCTTACAAGGGGCTATGAACAGTTATGCCCAGAACGTAAATAAGAGATCGCTTCGGCAACGTCAATGCCTTTTGGGCAGCTGGACGTACATCTCATACAATTGACACATTTCCATAGCTCACCACGAACGGTCTGTGCCATTCGTTTTAACCCCTCTTTGTCACGGGTATCCGCCGCAAAGCGATACGCCTTATTAAACATATAGGGATCCAAATACGTACCGTCGTTCATGGACAACTGCTGACATTCCGATGAACAAACCCCACAAAGAATACAGTCAATGGCAGAAGAAATCTTTTTAAACTCCTTTGTGCTTTGCTTAAATCCTTTGCCTTTGCTTCCCGCCGCTGTTGGTTCCATCCACGGCGTAATGGTTTCCATTTTCTTAACCTTTGGCTCCCATTCAACCACTAAATCTTTGATCGGCCGGAAGTTAGCCAACGGTTCAAAGGTTAGGACCTTTGTTTTAAAGGTTTCTAAGACACGATCCAGTGGCGTGCTACAGGTTAAATAGCTCGACCCGTTAATGCGAACACCACAGGCACCACAGACAGCATGTAAGCAGGAGACGGAAAAACTTAAGGTCACGTCTTGTTCTTCACGAATCTTGGTTAACAGCCAAACCACCGTCTTCCCTTTTTCATAAGGGACTTGATAATCTTGATACCAGGTGTTGATACCATCAAATCGTTTAATTTTACAAAAAATTGTTTCCATTTTCGACCCTCCTTGACCTACGACGGTTGATAAGTGGTGATGCTAACTGGTGAATAATCTAATCGATAGGCTTCGCCTTCTTTATAAACAAGGGTATGCTTTAAGTAGGCGGCATCGTTGCGCTGATCGTAGTCAGCACGGGCGTGAGAGCCTCGACTTTCTTTACGAGCAATGGCACCGATGGCAATGGTTTTTGCTAGTTTGAGTAAGTTTCCAATTTCAAGGTAGTTAATAAAGGCTTGGTTGTAAGCCACCCCAGTGTCACCGATGTAGGCACCCTTATATTCTTCCAGTAGCTCATCGATGTCTTTTAAGGCCACTTCCATGGCCGCGCCAGTTCGGTAGATTCCTAGATTGTTCCACATGGTGGCTCCCATGCGATCGCGAATCTCAAATAGGTTGATGCCGTCTTTTTTCGTGCGAACGCGTTCAAACTCAGCGCGCCATTTTTCGGCTTCTTTGTTGATCACGTCTGGATTTCCGAATTCACGACGCTTTGCTGCCGCAGCCGCTCCAAGTCCAGCGTACTTGCCAAAGAAGACAACCTCTGAAACGGAGTTGGCCCCTAAGCGGTTAGCCCCATGAACCGATACTGAGCAGGACTCGCCTGCAGCGTGGACACCGTCCATGGCCGTCGCACAGGTTTTGTAATCAACGACGTCAATACCACCCATGGAATAGTGACAAGCCGGTCTTATAGGAACTGGATCTGTGATGATGTCAACGCCTTCAAAGGTTAGCGCAGTTTCACGAGCACCAGGAAGTCTTGTCATGATGTGCTCTTTTCCTAAATGACGAACGTCCATAAAGACGTGAGAAGTCATGCCTTCTCCCTCACCACCACCAGCTTTAATCTCTCGTTCAATGCTGCGGGCAACCACATCGCGGGTCCCTAATTCCATTTTCTCCGGATCGTACTTCTCCATGAAGCGCTCGCCTTTGTTATTGAGTAAGTAACCACCATCACCGCGACAAGCTTCCGATAGTAAAATACCTGTATGGGCTAAACCGGTTGGGTGGAATTGGACGAATTCTGGATCTTTGATTGGAATTCCCGCCTCTAAAGCGATGGCCGTTCCATCTCCTGTTGACCCAGTTGGATTGGTTGTACGTGAATAATACACACGTCCAAAGCCTCCCGTTGCAATAATGACCGAGCGACAATTCATGGGGTGGATTTCGCCACATCTAATGTCCATGGCAACAATGCCATGAAATTCTTTATCTTGAGTGGCAATGGATAGTAGTTGCCATTCCGTTAGAAATTCAACGTTGTTTTTCAAGCACTGTTCGTATAAGGCATGCAACACCACATGACCAATCTTATCGGAAGAATAACAGGCACGTGGCTTCGAAGCCCCACCAAATGGACGTTGGGCAATGTCTCCGTGCTCATCTCTGTCGTAGGGCACTCCCATGTAATCCAACTCTGCCATTAAGTCTGGCATCCCCGAAACAAAGAAGTGGGTAGCATCTTGATCTGCTAAGAAGGCACTCCCTTTTACTGTATCTTTAAAATGAAGCTCGACCGTATCCGACTTGTCTTTGTTGCCTAAAGCAGCATTCATACCGCCTTGTGCACAAGCTGTAGCGCCGCGTGTTGGAAGAATTTTCGTTAACACCCCCACTTTTAAATTAGTCCCCTCGCTTGCTTTTAGAGCGGCCATCATTCCAGCGCCACCTGCTCCAACTACTATGACATCATAATCTAACATGAAACGGTTCCTCCTTCATTTTTAACAAAACGTTCCCTACCTTTATACTGGTCTCTAATCAGGTTCTTAATACCATCGTATTTAACAACGTCACGACATCCTCCGAAAAGGACATACAAAATAATTTTTTTCAATCCTATGCGTCCTTCAAGGGGGCGGATAATTGGTATGACCAATTTTTCTATATCATAACATTTTACGCTTTTCTCCGTCAAGATTTTTGTTGTATTTTTTTTCACTTTTGTTAGCAGATAGCAAAATCCGATTGTTTTTTCGACGGAGATCTGATATAATGTAAACAGTTTCACCGCCAGGAGGGATTAATTTTGCAAAAAAAAGTTCTTGTTAACGAAATGATCGTCCAAAACATCATCGCCCTCATTCAAGACGAACAACTACAAACCGGCGATAAGCTTCCTTCTGAGCGTGCGCTAAGTCAGCAACTAGGGGTAAGTCGAACGAGTTTGAGAGAAGCCATGCACCACTTAAAGGCGAAAGGTGTAGTTCGAATTCGCCAAGGAAGTGGCATCTATGTAGATGACATTGACGAAGCGACCATGGATCAACTAGGTACTCCCCCTTCTCAAGACGTCTTTGATCACCTAAATCACTTATTGGAAACGCGTCGGATGATCGAGGTCTTTTCGGTTCGTCAATTTGCAGAGTTTGCAACTTCTGAACAAATTGAACAATTACGTGAAAGTGCGATTAAGGAACACGATAAAGTGTTGTACCATAAAGGTTGCCCAGAAATTGCCAAATCGCCCCACATTAACTTTGAAAGCTTGATTGTTAACTTCTTGGAAAACCCCGTTATTTCTCACGCACATAAACAGTTACGCGTCTCGTGGAAAAATCACTTAGATGAAATGAATGCCCGTGTCATGCAGCCCGATACCCGTCACAAGCAACATTTAGAGGTGGTCGATGCTTTAGAAGAGCGCAATCCAGAAAAGGCAGAACAAGCCCTTCTTAATCACTTACAAGAAGGAAAAGAGGCACTACGTCAACTAGAAGCCAACTATAAAAAATAAAGAAAAAGTCCCTTCGCAAAAAGTTTTTTATAACCCTGCGAAATGGACTTTTTTCTATTTCTGCTTTCTTCCTAATCCTAGCTTATGTTTAACCTTAGCAATTTTCCGGTTAGCTAGTCTTAATGCCGCATCGCGACCAAGATCCAAAATGTTATCTAATTCACCTGAAGCCAAAATTTCCCCGCGCCTTTTTTGAATCGGTTCAAGCTCACTTACAACCACTTCGGCTAAATCCGATTTAAAGTCACCGTACCCTTTTCCTTCGTAGTTGGCTACCAAATCTGCGATGGAGCTGCCCGTAATGCAAGAGTAAATTTCTAGTAAATTAGAAATACCTGGGCGACCTGCTGGATCGTAACCAATGGTGCTTTGTGAATCGGTAACTGCCGACTTAATTTTCTTCCTTACAACGTTAAGGTCGTCGGTCAACAAGATAAAGTTCTTTGGATTATCGTCCGACTTACTCATTTTCTTGGTTGGATCTTGAAGGGACATAATGCGAGCCCCTTGAGGGGCAATGTAAACCTCTGGTAATTTGAACGTCTCCCCAAATCTTGAATTAAATCGCTCTGCTAAGTCTCGTGTTAATTCAAGGTGCTGCTTTTGATCGCTTCCAACCGGTACCATGTCCGTGTCATAGAGTAAAATATCGGCTGCCTGCAGCGCAGGGTAAGTAAACAATCCAACGCCAATGTGACTACCGCGTATCTCTTGCTTGGCCGACTTATCCTTAAACTGGGTCATCCGCTCCAATTCACCCATCCCGGTGTTGCAAGTTAACACCCAACTGAGTTCCAGATGAGCTGGCACTTCCGACTGAATAAAGATGGTTGCCTTAGCAGGATCGATGCCACAAGCCACGTAAATGGCCGCCAGCTCCTTAATGTTCTTACGTAAAGCTAAACGATCTTGCGGTACCGTAATGGCATGAAGGTCAACAATCATAAAAAGACACTCGTGTTCTTCTTGCAGCTTCACAAAATTTTTAATGGCCCCTAAATAATTTCCTAACGTTAAATCCCCAGACGGTTGGATACCTGATAATATTCTCGCCATGTTCACACCTTCTTTTCTATCTTAAACAAGTCTCCTCTTCACTCCCTCTATTCATTAGGAGATCCAACAATAAAGCCTTCCCCAACTACGTTATTTAAATGGTCATATGCCACGCTTCCCCAGTGTCGAACCCCATCGTTGGCCACAAATTCTGGCAGTTCCCCATTAAAAATCGGAAGAACAGTAACGTCATCCACAAACCTTAAGGTGTCACCAGAGAAATCTCTCATCGTTAAGGTTGGCAAGACTTCTGCTGTGTCAATGGTCACTTCTCCACTATCGCTTCTAACGATGTTCAAGCTGACTAGCATACCATATTGGGTTCTCCCCCATTCTGAATTAATTTGTGCGTCAATGCTAGGCGCAGTAATTCGCGTCTGATCTGCTAAGAAGTTTCCTAAGGAGTAGATGATAAAGCTACGCGTACCATCTTCACGGTAATGCCATTCCACTGGTTGCACCACATGGGCATGATTCCCCATGATGACGTCAGCGCCTCCCTCGCTCAGTGCACGTGCGATTTGAACTTGTGTATCCGTTGGGGCATTCACGTACTCTGCCCCCCAGTGTAAGGAAACGATCACAAACTCAGCGCCTAATGCACGTAAATCCGCTATGTCTTCAGCGATCATGGGTACATCGTCTAACGTATCTGATCGAAAGCGACGCACGGCAAAGGTTAGTTGTTCTTCTGTTAGAAGTGGCTCTAATCCGTTAACCGAATCGGTATAAGCGATGATTCCCACTTGAATGCCGTTTACATCTAAAATGGTCGGCGTGTTAAAGTCATCGATGTCCACGCTCATTCCTGTGTGAGCAATTCCCGCTCGCTCAAAGTTTTCCACCGTTGCGACCAAGCCGCTAAAACCACGGTCAAAGGAATGGTTGTTGGCACTAATCAAATGATTAAATCCCGTGTCGATTAACGCATCTAGGATTTCATAAGGAACGTTAAACATGGGAAAGGTTGACAAATCCTGATTGCCACCCATCACATCTACAGGCGTTTCCATATTAGCAATGGCTAAGTCGCCATCCACGTAAGGCGCAATGTGTTCAAGGAAGGGGTGGAAGTTAAAGGTATTCGCCCCTGTTCTAGCCGTCTCCACCGATCCCGTATACATGGGATGAAGCAAAATGTCTCCAGCAAATTGAATCCGAGCTTCGGCAGTTAGTTCTGGCTGAGTTTCTTCGACCATCTCGGTTGGTGTCGTCGCCCCTTCTATTACATCCGATTCTTGATCGGTACACGCCTGCAAGAACAAGAACGCTACAGTTATAGCCATTACTCCCCTCCATTTAAACTGTTTCATAGGCTAATCCTCCAACTCGGCGTACTGTTCCAACAAATCGTCAATAATGTCATGCACCTCATCCCGACCGTCGTGGGTCTCAGACGAATACGGAATTAAAACGTCTTCCTGATCCATTCCCAACGACTTACGAATCATGGCCTCGTGCTTGTTATGTTGCGACCGGTTGACTTTGTCCTTTTTTGTACAAATGACCAAGGTTGGGATCTCATAATACTGGTAAAGTTCGTACATAGCAAGATCTTCCTTAGATGGCTCATGACGGAAGTCCACCAACAAAATCCCTAACATCAACGTCCCGCGAACGGTCATGTACTCTTCAATCATGATACCAAAGGCTTCAATGACCGATTTGCTCACCTTAGCATAGCCGTATCCCGGTACGTCAACGAGATGGATTTTATCGCTAATGTTAAAGAAGTTAAGAACTTGTGTCTTCCCTGGCTTTCCAGACGTTTTCGCTAACGCTTTGTGATTGGTAAAGGAATTAATAAAGGAAGATTTTCCCACGTTTGAACGTCCCGCCACCATAATTTCTGGTACCGACGCTTCTGGGTACTGAACCTCCGTGGTCGCCCCTTTGATGTATTCTGCTTTTGTAATGTTCATAAAAAGCACCTCTTTAACTAAACTTTTTTCTTCGAAGCCTTACACGATTGACAAACAATGGCTTCAGCCGAGTTTTTACTTCGACAATAAGCGCAAACCCAAGGCTCTTTCTCAACGTATTTATCAGATAAGATGATTTCCATGGTTTGGAGATTTAATCTAGCACCTTTTAAATAGCGGGCATCGTTGCCTAGTTTTAATGAACTTGAGTCTGAAATTAAGATGCGAAGACGCTTAATCACTTTATCCTCTGACATTTTTGAAAAGCGGACAATGTCCGGAATGGATCGGAGTTCTGAGGAGACGATGAAAGAAGCCAATTTATTTAAGGCGTGTGTCTTTCGCGCTCTGAGAAAGATGCGAACAATGGCCGTCAAAAAGAGAAGTGCACCGGGAATCAACGCTCCCCAAATAGGCGGTGTCGTGTAAATGGTTGGCACAGAACCAACAAAAATAAACATGCTTCCCAAAAAGATGAGAAAGGCGTCGACCATTATTCTAGCATAATGACCGACTGTTCGACCAACTGACGCTGCATCTATGTCACCAATTAGATCTTTAATATTGCCAATACCTTCTTCAACCGTACCGCCAACATTAATCACACGAATATCATCGTTTCCATCCAAATCAATCGTTACTTGATCGTTGTTATCATCGTCTACTAACTCGACTAACTTTTCAACATTTTCCATGATTTCTTCTATGTCCCTTTTCATATCGAACACCTCTTTACTCTGAAAAAATTTTCTACACCAATGCCTTCTCCAACACTTCATCAATCATCGATACCGGTATGATTTCTAATTCCTCACGAACCGATGGCGGGATATCATCCATGTCTTTTTCATTTTCTTTCGGAATCAAAATCGTCTTTAATCCTGAGCGATGCCCTGCAATGGATTTTTCTTTCAATCCACCGATGGCCTGTACGCGTCCACGCAACGTTACTTCGCCAGTCATCCCGATGTCGCGACGAACTTTTCGGTTCGTTAACGCCGATACAATAGCGGTCGTCATAGTAATACCGGCGGATGGGCCATCTTTAGGTGTCGCCCCATCTGGCACGTGAATGTGGATGTCTTCTTTCTCAAAAAGTTTTTCGTCGATGCCAAACTCTTTGGCACGACTTCTTACGTAGCTAACGGCAATGCTAGCCGACTCTTTCATCACATCGCCCAGTTTTCCAGTTAAAACGATCTTTCCTTTTCCTTTAAAGTGGGCGACCTCGATCGGGAGGATATCGCCACCTGCTTGCGTGTAAGCCAGCCCAGTTACCACACCCACCTGATCTTCTTTATCGGATAATGTGTATTCAAACTTGTACTTTCCAAGCATTTCGACTAACTTTTCATGGTCAAGTTTAATGGTTAATTTTTCTTTCGCTGTTAACAATTGACGGGCACTTTTACGGCAAATTTCCGCAATGGTACGTTCTAACTGACGAACACCAGCTTCTTTCGTATAGTGACGAATCATCTGAATTAAGCCATCGTCATCAAAACTAAGTTGTGTTTCTTTTAGCCCATGAGCTTCTAATTGCTTTTCCACGAGGTGACGCTTTGCAATTTCAAACTTCTCCACTTCTGTGTAGCTGGACACGTTAATGATATCCATGCGGTCACGTAGCGGCGCTGGTACACGTGACAAATCATTGGCTGTCGCAATAAATAGGACCTTTGACAGGTCGTACTCTTCCTCTAAATAGTGATCACTAAACTTAGCGTTTTGCTCCGGATCTAATACTTCAAGCATGGCAGACGACGGATCCCCTCTAAAATCATTGGACATTTTATCAATCTCATCTAACAAAAAGACAGGATTAACCGTACCAGCTTTCTTCATGCCTTGAATGATGCGGCCTGGCAGTGCGCCAATGTACGTCCGACGATGTCCGCGAATTTCTGCTTCATCTCGCACCCCGCCAAGGGAAACTTTGATAAAACTACGCCCTAAGGATTCAGCAATCGACTTTGCCAAAGACGTTTTACCCACACCTGGTGGTCCTGCCAAACAAAGAATCGCTGGTGGTGTTTTACCTGTCATAGCTTTAACCGCTAAATACTCTAAAATACGATCCTTTACTTTTTCTAACCCGTAATGATGAGAATCCAAAACATCACTAGCAAAGTTTAAATCTTTTTTATCCCGGGTTGTTTTTGACCATGGCACATCCAGCATCCATTCGATGTAATTACGAAGTACCCCAGAATCTGCTGCCTGCGTTGGCGTCATTTCAAAGCGTTTAATCTCTTCTTTTACTTTTTGTTTGACCGCCTTAGGCATCCCTGCTTTTTCCAATCGTTCTTGGAATTTTCCTACCGCTGCGTTGGTCGACGCTTCGTCACCAAGCTCTTTGTGAATGGCCTTCATCTTTTCTCGCAACATATAATCCTTCTGGTGCTGCGCCACCGATTTACGCATTTCATTATTCAATTTAACTTCGAGTTCCGCTGACTGTTTTTCCACTTGAATGTCTTCTAAAATGGTCTTTAACCTTTGACTAACGCTGGTCATCTCTAAATACTTAAACTTTTCTTCCACTGGAATGTTCAAGTTAAAAGCAACAACGTCCGTCAACATCCCTAAGTCAGGACGCGTTTTGATCAGACGTTTTAATTCAACTGGTCGCAAAAAGAGTCGCGTATTTGGCGTGTTAATTTCTTTATGCAACAAGCGTGCTAACACGTCCTCTTCTGCTGTTTCATCACTTACTTGCGGCATGGTAGAAACTTGTGCTTCAAAAAACATTCCCGTATCGATAATTTCTTCTATGTAGCCCCTAACATGGGCCTTAAACTTTACACGGTAGTTTCCACTACTTAGTTGAACCGTATTAATGACACTAGCAACCACTCCCACCTCCGACAAGTTCTCTCTCGTTGGAACTTCAGTACTTAGATCGTGTTGAGGCGACAATAGCAAATATCCGTTCGTCTCATCGGCAGCTAAAAGAGCTTCAATTGACTTTTTTCTTCCTACTTCTAAGGTCACCTCACTGTAAGGCAAAGGAACGATGCCACGAACAGGTAAGAGCGGCAATAGGAGTTCTTCACGTTCACTGATGTTAATTTTCATTTTGATTCACCTCTAAACATAAAAGGAAGCCCTAAGCTTCCTTCGCTTCTTATTATTTTACCATAACTGGGAGCAAAGTCCAAACATTTAACTAGGCAACCTTTTCTACGATTTCAGGAGCTATTTTATCCTCAATCACCGCTCGCGTGATAATGCATCGTTCAATGTTTTCATTGGATGGGATTTCAAACATAATGTCCGTAATGATCGACTCAATGATGGAGCGCAATCCACGGGCACCGGTTTTCTTTTCAATGGCTTTTTCGGCAATCGCAATCACCGCATCTTCATCAAAAATAAGCTCGACGTTATCTAAGCTGAAAATTTTCTTGTATTGCTTAACAATCGCATTTTTCGGTTCCGTTAAAATACGGACTAAATCCTCTACTTCAAGCGGCGACAACGCACCGAGAACAGGAAAACGACCAATAAATTCTGGGATTAAGCCAAATTTTAACAAATCTTCCGATTCAACTTCTGAATAAATCTCACGAGCCGTCATGCTATTAGCTTTACTATCTGCACCAAAACCAATCACTTTCTTTCCGACACGACGTTTTACAACCTCTTCAATGCCAGCAAAGGCTCCCCCGGCCATAAAGAGGATGTTTTTCGTATCAATTTGAATAAACTCCTGGTTTGGATGCTTGCGTCCACCTTGCGGTGGCACATTGGCAACGGTCCCTTCTAAAATTTTCAAAAGGGCTTGCTGGACACCTTCACCGGAAACATCACGAGTAATTGAAACGTTCTCAGATTTTTTCGCAATTTTATCAATTTCATCAATGTAAATAATACCACGCTGGGCACGATCTACATCAAAATCTGCTTCTTGTAGAAGCTTCAATAAAATGTTCTCAACGTCTTCGCCGACATAACCAGCTTCAGTTAAAGAGGTCGCATCTACCATAGCAATGGGGACGTCTAACACTTTTGCTAAGGTTTGAGCTAATAACGTTTTTCCACTTCCTGTTGAGCCTACCATTAGAATATTGCTTTTAGCAATCTCCACGTCGTTTTCATCTTCACAGTTGGACATGAGCCTTTTGTAGTGATTATAAACAGCAACGGAAAGTACTTTTTTTACTTCGTCTTGACCAATCACATAGTCGTTTAACAGGTTGTAAATTTCTTTTGGCTTAGGCAAGTCTTTAAACTCATCGCTTAAGCTGATAAATTCCTCTTCGTCAATGATCTCCGAGCACATGCTCACGCATTCATCGCAAATAAAAACATTTGGTCCGGCAATTATTTTTTGTACTTCATTGTGGTACTTCCCACAAAATGAACACACGATCTCATTATTCTCACTCATTATTTTTACACCTACTTTGCCAAACTTAAAACCTTATCTTGCGTCGGTTTCGCTTTAACATTATACCTATCATGCTCAACTACAGCTGCTTACACACCTTAGTTTCGCTATGAGTGGCATTAAGGAAAGCTGATTAGATTTCACCTAATGCTTTACTATATACCTATCATGCTCAACTACAGCTGCTTACACACCTTAGTTTCGCTATGAGTGGCATTTTAATTATATGTAATTTCCATCTATCTTAAACCACTTTTGCACAAGTGGCGAATATAAGCTAATAAAAGACATGATTTACTTGACTAAACCATATCCTTTAGTTGTCTAGTTTTACAAATGACGACTTATTTTGCACTCTCAACCATTAGGTCGATGGTCTTGTTTGATCTAATGTCTTGCTTTAACGGCTCCATATCTGGAATCATCGTTTTAATTTGATCTACTGGCATGCCGTACATCTCAGACATCTTCTCTAATTCTTTTTCCACTTCTTCTTCTGTTACTTCTAAATTTTCCTTCTCAACAACCGCATTAACAACCAGTGATTGTTTTACGCGCTTCGCTGCACTTGGTTGCATTTGCTCACGGATGGCTTCCATGGTTTGACCAGAAAACTGAAGGAACATTTCCATTGAAATGCCTTGTTGTTGATATTGTTGTTCCATTTGCTTGACCATGTTTGACACTTCGTTCTCAACCATCACTTCTGGTACCTCAAACGTCGCATTTTCAGTCGCTTGCTCAATTACCGCATTGGTTAAGTGCTCTTTTGCTGCCAACTTTTTATGTTCAGTTAACGTCTCTGTCACATCCGTTGTTAACTGCTCAACGGTCTCAATGCCTTCTTTATCTAATTCTTTAACGAATTCATCGTCGATTTCAGGTAGTTGACGGACTTTTACTTCGTGTACTTTTACTTTAAATACAACCGCAGCACCTGCTAGATCTTCTGAGTGGTACCCCTCTGGGAAGGTCACGTTGATGTCTTTTTCGTCGCCTGCAGCCATTCCGATCACTTGCTCTTCAAATCCTGGAATAAACGAGTTAGATCCTAGCTCAAGTGGATGGTTCTCGGCTTTTCCGCCTTCAAAAGCAACGTCGTCTTTAAACCCTTCAAAGTCGATGATGGCTGTATCTCCTTCTGCTGCTTTTTCTTCTTTAAGAATCATTTCTGAGTGGCTTGCTGCTAACTTATCGATTTCAGCTTGAACCTCTTCGGTCGTTACCTCTTCAGACAAACGCTCGACTTTGAGTCCTTTGTACTCGCCTAGCTCAACTACTGGTCTGGTCCAAACCGTAGCCGTTGCTACAACGCCATCTTCTTTTGAAATTTCTTTTACTTCCCACTCTGGGTAATCTACTGGATCGAGTCCTTCTGCCTGTGCTGCCTCTGAATAAGCGGCTGGTAAAATAGCATTTAGCGCCTCGTCGTACAACGCTTCTACACCAAATTTTTGTTCAAACATTTTTCTTGGGATTTTCCCTTTTCTAAACCCTTCAACGCTTACTTCTTCACGTACTTTTTCAAAAGCTGTATCTAACCCTTTGCCAAACTCTTCAGCGGTCAAGGTGATGGTTAATTCTACTCGATTCGTTTCAACATTTTTACTCGTCACGTTCATTTTATGATTCCTCCATTTTCTTAGCACTAAACTCGCAATGTGCTCAACTGAATTATTATAGCACACCTTCGGCCCGTTGCCAAATGTTTGCACGATAAAACACTTTACAATCAAAGAAAAGCAGTCAATGGCATAAATGGACTGCTTTTTTTGGACATAACGACTGATTTTAATCTACACTTTCCTGTTTGAGGACGTAAAGAACCACACCGTTATAGGATAAGTTTGTATTTAAGGTGTAAGAACCATTTAAAATGGACTCTTGATAGACGGTTAATCCGTGAGCATCGTTGTGTTTAATGTAATTAAACACTTCTTGATCGGAAAAGTCTGGATATCCGGCATTCACGATGTGGGAAATGAAGCCTGAACTTTCTTTATTAGCCGTAAGCCTTTTTATTTGATAGTCACTTGCAGGTAGGTTAGATAGCTTTACATTGACGTTTTTATAAAGGGAATCCGTCATCGAGTTATCCATGGAAAAGGCTGGATTTAAGTAGTGTGGGTTCCAAATTAACACGTTGTATTCTCCATGGTCGTTAAGGGTGACTAACATATTTTCTTCTTTGTATATTATTTTTGTTCCTAACCGTCTAACCATTTCTAATATAGTGTAAATCGGTCGCCTCACTTCATCAATCAGATAAAGGGATAAGGAAGTGACGGGAGCCTCCGTTGAATGAATGGTACTAACGGAGGTGTCTGCCCAGCAACCAATTCCTTTGACAAAAGGGTTAACTTCCAGTAAGGCATCTAAAATAATGGCAGAGCGCAAGTATAAGATACTTTCTTGATTTAAATCGCCCATTAACGTGTTCCATTCGGTCATATAAAGAGGAGGCATTTCCATTTCTTCATAAATCGTTTCAAAAAGCTGTGATACCTCTGCAAAGTACCCTGCTAATTCAGAGAAGAAAAATTCATTTGCCGAATAGTTGTCCACCTGATGGTTGGCAAAAACACTGAACGTTAAAAAGCAAGGCAGACGTTTTTTTAATTTCATGGTGTTTAAAAATTCTTGCAATTGTAATTTTTGTGATTCACTAGCCTCTTCAAGTCCATGATAGCCTACTTGTAGCGCGGGAAGTTGACTTTTTAAGCTTTCATAGACGGTTTCGTAGATGGCATCGTTAACCTCATGAGAAATCGATCGTTCTGGATAAACCTGTACTTTCCACTGACTTAAATAAGACGCTTTGTAAACAGGAATAGCACAAGATAAGAACGTGTCAATTTGTTTCTTTACCCGTTCACGCACCTCGTCTAAAGAGCAACCTTCAAAAGACGGGTCCACTTTGAATTTTAAAAAGGGAGTCATTCCCACACTTTTTGCCCGATCTACCACGGTAAAAAAATGTTGGTAGACGATTTTGGAATATTGAATGTTGTGCGGGATAAAATGATCTTCTAATTCAAAATAAACGTATTGAAAGCCTAAATTTTGCTTAAGGAGTTCAAATCGGTCTAAAAGATTCAAAGAAACAGCACACTCAGCTTTTCCTATGTTTAAAAGATGCTCTTGAAAAAATAATTCCTTTGGGTGATCATCATCCAGCACCACTTCATACATTTGGTTATTTTGGACGCCTTGATCAAGGATGTTATCGTATTTGCTCATGTACTGTAAGAAATCTCGAAGACTCATCTCGGCACTTAAATCAACGGTGGCAAGATTAGATTCTTCTGGTTTTTGTGAAGCGGCCAGTTGATGTTGTTTTCTAAAATTTCCTGGCGTATCATTAAATACTTTTTTAAAAGCGGTGGTAAAGGATTTATCGTTGGCAAAGCCGTGATTAAAAGCAATCTTTGAAATGGAGTCCTCTGTTTCAGTTAAACTTTCTAGCGACCGCTTTAAACGCAAGGTATTTAAGTAGTCCATAAACCCTGTGCCGATTTTTTGCTTAAAGTATTTAGAAAAGTTTTGGGGCGACATATTTTCTCGTTTCGCAACGTCATCTAATCTAATTGGATGATGGAAATTTTCATCCAAATAGGAGAGGAGGCGATTAATGCTTTTTTGATTTTCTAACGCGTTAACACTGGCATACTCTTTGTCAACAAAGTTAGTAAATAAAATATGAACAAAATAAAAGAATTCCGTTTTAAAGGCCAGCTGATGACCCGGCTCCTTTTTTATGGCCACGTATAACATCCGCGTTAACGCCCGTTTTAATGCAAAGTAGTGACTACTTCGTTCTGAAAGCCCGATACAGTGACATCGGATCCTTCCTTCTGCAAAGCCTTCACTTTGTTTCTTTAGGTAATCAGGTTCAACCTCCAAAACAAGGGCCACGTTATTTTCCTCGGCAATGATCGTACTGTGGGATTCGTATGGATTAATGACCATCAAATCATCTGCACCCATTTTGACCTGTTCACCATCAAAATCAATGGTGATGGCTCCACGGAGTAAAAAAGCACATTGAAAACCCGAATGGATGTGTGGCTCGCTTGTTTTAAGTGTCGTTAGTGAAATTTTAATATCGTTGGTTAACATCTAAATCTACACACTCCTCCCAAAATGGTAAGTTAACTTGATTATAACATAATTGAACAAAAAATACAGTTTTAATCACAAAAGAAAAACTGTCAGTGGGGTTGGTTTTCCCATCGACAGCTTTAACTAAATCAACTTCGTTTTCCATCTATTTCTGATCTTCCATCAGTAACTTTTTTGGATCAATGTTCACCACTAAAGCAATTGGAAGGGCGGTTGAGATCAGGACGGTACTAAGTCCAATGGCATAAAACGTAATCAAGGTCGTGCCATCTAAAGAAATATCAAAACTTTCAAACATTTCTTCGTGGGTCGTGCTAAAGCGATAGCCCAAACTTTCTAATGGTCCACCCATTTGAACACTTTCCTGTGTGGGTGGATTTGCTGCTAAGTCTTGACTAAGCATCTCGCGAGATAACGCACTTGATGCGACATTGCCAACCAAGAGGGCTAAGGTCAAACCAAGAAGAGCCAATGGCATCAATTCTAACACCATTTGCGCTACCACGTTTTTCTTCTCATCGCCCATGGCTAAGTAAACACCGATTTCATGCTTTCGATCTCTTAAAAAGAGCAAGACTAACAGGCTAACCACCAATACTGTAGCGCCAACTGATCCCATCAAAATAAAATTAGCAATGCTTTGCATGTTCTCCATGGAAGCAGACACCTCTTGAAAGCCGGAGGATAAGTCTAACACCTCCCAATTTCCTTCTAGCTCGCTCACTGCTTGTACAAAATCGTTGTAATACATAGGATCTCCTAAGGTAAAGAAATGAAGGACATGGACATCAAACGCTTCATCCATCATCTGGGCAGCCATTTCTCCTTCTATACGCAGGTCAAACATTTCCTCTGCTACGTCATTCGGTAAATAGACACGGTGATAGATAGCTGCCACTTGATTTAAAATGGGAAAGCCAAGGTCCGGATTATCGATGGGTATTTCTGGCACCTCGGCTTCGAAAATACCGATGACCTCCATGGGAAAGGTTTCGTCCACCGTAGCCGTAAGTCCTATCTCCTCATAAGATAGTGTCCCATCATGAGCAACTTCCCCTTCTGTGCCCCTGTCCCAAACCGTTAACCGACTGTCAAACGTGGAGCCGACCTCTAAGTCATTCAAACGGGCCAGTTCCGATGAAATAATAACTGGTACAACCTCTGTTCGATGGGTCAACTCTTCCTCGGTAAAGGTTCGACCATCTACCAGTTCGATTAAGCCCTGACGTGCTTCGATAAATTCTGGCGATGAGACACCTCGTGGTCGGATATAAGCCCCTAGTCCGACAGAGTAATTCCGGGTCGGCCAGAAGACGCCAACTTCTTCCCCGGTCCAAGGTTCTAACTCATTTGAGGTGACCGACCAATGTCCCACATCAATGGCATAATCAAAAAATTCGACGTAAGGAAGGTTGGCGACCTCACGAATGAGTTCTGGTGTTAGGACGGGTAATTCCTCTAATGACCATTCGTTTGTTTCTTCATAGAATGTAGTCTCAGGTTGAACCATTGTAATGGTTGGCATTCGGCGACGCAAATTAGCATCCGTATTATGAATCGCTTGCCTAACGGTGATGGCTCCTGCCGTTAAGGAGCTCAGTAAAAAGATCAAAGCAAAGAACGTAACTGATTTTACAGGTTTTCGTTTGATACTAATGATGGCTCTTTTAAAGGGGTTCATATTATGACTCCTCACGATCAAGTAATGTAATCAACTCAAAATGGAATTGAGCTTCAACCTCTTCACTCGTAGGTGTTGTCACCGAACGAATGCCGTATTGCCCCCTCCCTACTGGAATGATTTCCCAAATGCGATCCCCATCTAGGTTAATGGCTTGCTCAACAGCCAATTCTCCCGTTTCTACGTCGTATTTTCTAAGATAAGAAAGGGTCGGATCAACCGTCACCACATACCTACCATCTAAGGATAAAATGGCCCAGAAGCTTTCAAGGCCCTCCAACTGAATCACACGGTTATTTCCTGTTTCTACGTTCAAGGCAATGACCTCCCCACGCGCCACATCGAACCCACCTGGCTGTCCCATGACAGGAGGAATTAATTCTTCTGTCAACAACACATGTGGTCCCGCTGCCATAAAGCCCTCATGATTGAAGTGGAAATTTGATTCATCAAACACTGTGAATTCACCGGTGGTTACGTTGGCAAAACCATACTCGACGGCTCTTTCAACGTTCAATCGTGTCCCTCTAAAGGCCATTAGCTCCGGCGTTACACGGATAACCCGATTTAAATGAAGATCCGTATCTTCAAATTCAAATAACACTTCGGTTTCACCTGTGTGTACGTTATATCTACGAATGCTTTGCACGTCGTCGTGCCAAAAGGCCTGCATCTGCGTGAAGACGTAATAAACCATGAGTTCTCCACCTTCAAAAACAGGTTGAGCACTAGAAAGCGAACCAGTGTATGAAAAATCTTCGTCAGTAACCATTAAATCCTCCATGACGCTCAATGATTCATCAAGAATTAAGTATCGATGGCGTTCATCGTCTTCATTGCTTGAGCTAAAAATACCTTCTGCAATTTCTTCTTCTGAAGCTTCACGAATCAATAAACCAAAGTGACCATTCTCCAGATTAAAAGCACCTGAAATAATTTCACCGGATGACCGTTCATAATGCGCTACTTCCTCACCCGTTAGCCCATCGATCAAAACCACGTAATCGCTGGTACTCCCCCAGATCAAGTGCAGTCGTGGGGTGGTCTCTTCTACTTCATCTGGAGCAGTTGTTTCATTGACCTCAACGTGTTGATCCTCACTGCCACAGGCTACCAAACCAGCAAGCAAAACGATTAATCCTAACATTTTTATTTTCTTCATCTGCCTTTACCGCCTACAAAAATCTAGTGAAATGGCCATGGCTTCGTCATCGTACCAGACTTCAGCAAATGCAATGTCATATTCACGCATCCTTCGCAGCGTATCTTCACGGTCACGGCGTGCCCCTTGAATCACCGTTTGAGGCTCGCCGTTTTCAATGTCCCTCTCAATGCGAGCTTCTAGGAAATCTGCTACTTCATCGTAAGTCATTCGAGCAAAGGTCATCCCTCGTTCTTCAGGTGTCTGTCCGTCAAATTCTGAAGTGAAGTCGAGACCGATTGAACAAGCATCTTCATCGTTAATTAGCGTCGAAAGATTCGCTAACATTTCCTCTACACGTGCCTCATCTGCTAAAGCAGGGTCAAGGGGTAACTCAAATAAGACAGCGAAGCCATTAAAGTCTGGATTCAACGTGATGACACCTGACTCACGATCAAAGTCAAAGGCTTCAAAGCTGAAGTTACCCAAACTAATACCAAAGTACACCCCTTGATTAGCAAAGATCTCAACGTTTTCCATATCAATCAAACGATAGAGCGTCCCATCAATGATGGTTTCTTGATGTCCACCGGCTCCCGTTGCAATGTTAAAGTGCCACGGTGCCATGCCACGCACATAAGGCGAAGAGAAAAACGTACTTGTACTTTCGGTCATTGGTGTTCCATCTTCTCTTTCAATGGCTAACACCAAATAAGAACGATCGTTTTGAAGTTCTCCATCCATGCTCAGTGGTGTGTCAGTTAAATCCTCACCTGACACAATCGACATCAAAGTAAAGATATAACCCTCTGATGTTTGGCTCTCGTTAATAGGGATGGCATTTTCGCTTTCAAAAGCTACCGCTAACCGCCCATCACCAAATTCATTTACCACGTCACTAGGCGTTAGCATTTGGATGGCTGCATAAGCTGTGACGCTGGTTAGTAATAACCCTGCAGCAATGGAGGCGACCCATCTTAAAGGTTGCTTTCTCTTAGCTGTTTTCATCGGTCGAATGTTCTGACCTTGTATTTTATCCTTTGTGGTTTCAATCAAATCTTCATTCAATACGCGATCCTCTTGAAACGCCTGTTTCAATAAATCCTCAAATCTATCTGGTTTATTCGTCATGATATCCCATCTCCGTTAATTGTTTTTTTAAGCGTTCGCGTCCCCTTTTCAACCGACTCATCACGGTTCCTTCCGGTAGATCAAGGGTCTTCGCAACGTCACTCACTTTCATCTCTAAGGTGTAGTACAGCACGAGAGGAAGTTTAAAAGCTTCTGGCAATTCTTTAATTAATTCATTCAATCTCTGATGTACTTCCTCTTGAACGACCATCTCCCCCACGTCACACCTATCTCGAACCTCCATTTGTTCTAAAGGAATGGTTGGTGCGAGGCGCATCCGGCGTGCATATTTCCGTTGCAAGTCTTTAAATAAGTAGCCAGCGGTTCGAAATAAAATGCGTTCCGGGTGATCTGTTTTTAATTTTTCTGGACGTTCAAAAACATTCAAAATGGTTTCAGAAAATAGATCGTCTGCGTCTGCTTTTGAGTAAGTCAGCTTCAAACAAAGTTTGTAAAGCCGATTTCCATGGACTTCAATTAATGAGGTGTAAAGATCACCTAATGTTTCATTTGTCGACAAGTGATTTCCTCCTCACCGTTATTTAAATGCATTCATCTAATAATCGTCACGAAGGTGGTTTTCATTCCCCAACAACGAAAAAAAATTTAAAAATTCTTCCGAACTCCTAAATTTTTCTCATGCACAATCTGTGCGTTAATTGTCATTTATGGCGGAGATAGAGGGATTTGAACCCCCGCGCCAGTTGCCCGACCTATTACCTTTCCAAGGTAACCTCTTCAGCCACTTGAGTATATCTCCGTTCAAGAAAAGACCCAAGGGGGCTCTCCTTTGATACCTATCAGAAAGATAGGTGTTATCTTGAAGTAAAGGTCATGTTTGTCAGTTCATCACCATCAAAGTCAACAATCACTCTAATTGTAAGTGTGTCTAGTTCAATTTCGTTGGCCATCGCAGTCGCTAAATTTTCAATTTGATCACTACGTGTATCGTTAATAAACGCTTCAATAGCATCTCCTGCACTATCAAACATTGCCATGCCACTCATGGTTTCATAGCGATCAGCTGTCGTTTCAAGCCTCACAATGAACTCATTATTTCCAGAAGTTGAAAGACTTGCATCTCCTACACCAAATGCTTCAAAAGCAGCCACTAAGTCCTCTTCATGTTCATCAACATAAACGGCTAATGGTGAGTCTTCACCACCACAAGCTACCAATACAAACGTCAAAGCCACTACACTCAGTAATAATCCTAATTTCTTTATCATAAAATAAGCACCTCGCCCTAAATATTTGAATACAACTAGATCAGTCTAGCACGTTTGTTATCATCTGTCAATGGGATTTCGATGGTGAACACGACACCGTTCGAGCTGTTTTTTAGTCCATAGGAAAAGTCATGCAGTTGTAAGATATTTTTTGTGATGTATAATCCCAACCCACTTCCACCCGTGTGACGACTTCGTGATTTATCTGTCCGGTAAAAAGGTTCAAACAGTTGCTCTAACACTTCATTCGGTAAGTTAATGCCATAGTTTTCCACGGTTAACACACCATTGTTTCCTTCTTTCGTCAGTTGAATGTCTACTAGATGTCCAGGTGGGGTATATCTGATCGCATTAGAAATGATGTTTGAAACCACTGTAGAAAAATGCACGTTGTCGATTTGAGCCATCAAATGGGGTTCAAGGTAGTGGGTCAAAGAAATGGATTTTTCGGTGGCAAAGCTTTCGTATTGATCGCACACGTTTTCAACCAACGTACCGATACAGACAGACTCCAAGTTTAATTTGATTTCATCGGAATTTAAGTGCAAAATTTTCAATAAGTTAGTGACCATTTCGCTCATCAATTCAGTGGTTGCATGCGATTTTTGCAAGTATTGTTCACGGTCTTGATAAATGCCAACCTTTTCGATCATCCCACTCAATTGGGTTTTTAAAACGGTAAGGGGGGTTTTCAATTCGTGAGAGACGGCCATAAAAAAGTCTTTTCGTTGTTTTTCTCGTTCTTTTTCTTTTAGCATTTCGTTTTGTAATTTTTGATTCGCGTCGGTTAAGTTTTCCATCGTATGTTGTAATTTATAAGCCATGTCGTTTAAATTATTTGCCAAAGCTCCTATTTCATCTTGACGCTTTACGTGAATCCGCTCAGAAAGTTTTAGCTGCTTCATTTTGGAAGATGCTTGACTAATTCGTACAATGGGGCGAGACAGATAGTAAGAAAAGAAAAAAGCAATACCTAAAGAAACAACGACAACAAAAATAAAAAGTGGGAGCGCCATTTCTCGTAATTGATTCATCACATGGGTCGCAGGAGCAAAGGACATTTCAATGGTGAGGAGATGTCTCACGTTAGCTTCTGAGTTAACGAATTCAAAGACTTCAGTAACAACCTGTGCCTGTTCGATGTTAAAAAGAAATAGATGTTCAAAGTGGCGGCTGCTTCCGATCTCAAAGTTTTGGAGGTCAACAAACATCATTAAATCCTCAAAACGCTCCGTTACAGCAACGACTTCGCTCTGGCTATTTACAATGACGTATTGAAGCAAACCAAAGACCACCAGCTCTTCTTCGTGCTCTTCTAAAAACAACGCCAAATCCTCAATGGTGGTCGCTGCCATTAACATGCGTCCCCATTGGTCAAAGATGTAGTAGATATCGGCACCTTCACGAAGGATGAGATGGGATTCTTGACGATCAAACTCAATCAAAGGCCGTTCATCAGATTCTGCCGTATACTCCTCGAATTGATACAAGCGATCAAAGGGATTCGTTTCAACGTTCGTCATGTCTTCAAGAATAGAAGGTCCTACAATTTCGCTGGTAATGGTCACATCGGCATGGTTTTCAAAAGCAAAGTGATTAATTAATTGATCAACCTCAGGCAAGCGTACCGTTTCTAGCTCTTCGCCAAGTTCCTCAATTAACTCCCCTAACCGATCCCGATAGGCCATTTCGTAGCGCTCCAGTAATAGCCGATCCACCACAATAAAGCAGAAGATAAAGGTCGCTAAGGTGGTCACAAAAATCCCAATAAATAGTTTGTGACTTAATTTAATCTTCATCGTTGGTGGCAAGCTTATACCCCCTCCCTCTTACGGTTTGGATGTAACCGTCACCGATTTTTTTGCGAAGGTTACCGATGTGAACACTGACTAAGTGATCACTTCCAAAAAAGTTCTCTCCCCAGCAGGCATCTAACAGATCATCTCTTGTGAACACACGATCGGGGTGGGTCAAAAAGAGCTGGAGCAATTCGTATTCGGTATGGGTTAAGGCCATTTTCACCCCAGAAATAAAGACTTCGTAACTAGTTAGATCCATGGTTATTTCTTCGTGGCGCAACTTGTTCGGAAAAGAGGCATTTTCATCCACTCTTTCTCGCCTCAACACGGCTTCTATTCGTTTTAAGACAAGGTTTGAATCAAAAGGCTTCGTGATGTAATCGTCTGCTTTTAGATCAAATCCCTTTATTTGATGTTCTACTGTTTCTAAGGCCGTCAATAAGATAACGGGAACTTCAGATGTCTTGCGAATCATTTCTAAAACAGCATAACCATCCATTTTAGGAAGCATCACATCCAATAAGATCAAGTCATACCCTTTATTTTGTGCTAAGTGGGCACCTTCTAAGCCATCTTCTGCTACATCGACGCTGTAACCGGCGTGTTCCAAAAAATTTTTAATTCCTTCTCCAATTTCTATTTCATCTTCAACGATTAAAATCCGCTTGACCATCGAATCGACTCCTACTCCATTCTACTTCTTTCATTTTAACACATTCTTCGCTTTTTATCAGCGACTTCACCTAGGATGGGTAAAGTTTAGTTGATTAAAGGTTTGAAAAGCATGAGAGATGTATTGGTAGACGCGATGATCCTCCGCTGTTCCGATTCGATCTGAACTTAGGATCACAAGGATATAAGGGGAAGGCGCATAAACAATGGCCATGTCGTGCCAGGCACCACCGAAGTCTTGATGCCACCCTGTTTTAGAAGCAACGGGATAGTCTGCCACAATAAAAGGGTGTTGATTATTGAGTAAATTCCGTCTGAATTCGTCACTATACCGCTGATCCGACTCAATGTACGTAAAGATTTCTCTCATAAAAAATCCCGCTTCATCCGCTGTGATTCTTGCGTTCCAAAGGTCATTGACAAAATAAGGGGTTCCACCTAAATTAGAAATAAAGTTAGCAAATTCGGTATAGCCAAATTCACTACGCAGGATTTGTGTGGCGACGTTGTCACTTTCGTAAAGGTTAAGAGCAATCAACCGACGCAGGGTAAATTCCTGTCCAACCGAATAGTTATGCTGGATAATGCCACTCCCTGGAAATCGGTGATCGTATCTAAAAGATACAGTCCCATCCAAATCGATCACCCCTTGCTCTGCTAACGTATAAAGCCATAAAGCATAAGGAGCTTTTGCTGTGCTTGCTGCAAAGAAATTTTGCTCGGCATTGTGTCTGAAAATGCAACCTGTTTCAAGATTTTCAAAGTAAATGGCAACCCCGTCTCCATAGCGTTCGATAGCACTGTAGATCGGGGTAAAATCAAGGGCATCGCAGGTTGGTGGCATGGTGTATGATGTTTCTTCTAGTTCGTTTAAATCCATTATGATGTCCATAGCAAATGGAATGACAGTAGGTTCAACCACCGATTCTCTACCGTAAGCGATCAAGCCAATTAGCCCAAGTAAAAAGGCAATGATTGCAATTGAGAAAGACATTATTTTTTTCATGCTAGCAAACTCCGTTTCATCTCGCGTACCACTATTGAAACAGAAATAAGAGCACATTACCTAAGTTCCCCATTAAAATAATATCAAGATTTCATAAAGAAAACTACGAGCGCTCTTTTAAGGAGCCATCTCGTAGTTTCGTTTATCTAGGTGTTAAATCTCTAGCTGGTCAATGGTTGCTTCAGAATTTTCTAATACTTGCTCGATTAGCTTTTTCAAGTCAACTTGCAAATTTTCGATGGTTTCTGGTTTAAAGAGTTCTGTCGCATAAGCGAGAAGGCAGGTGATTTCCTTACCATCGTCTCCAAGGGTATAGTAGAGTTCTGGCGTTTCTGGTCGTTGGTACTCTTCAAATTCTACCAGCCCCATCTCTGTCAGATCTGTGACTTCGTTATTCTGATAGATATACAGGACATCGAAGATCTCATCCCGGGTCGCATCCGGCTTTTTGACCAAGTCATCTGGTAAAGAACTCAGTGGATAAGTTTGGTGATCGTAAGCACCAAAGGTTTCAACTCTAACTTCAAACAAATAGTCGTTAAAAGGTTTGCCAGCAACTGGTGCCGTTCGCATCCCCATGGTGTTAGTAAAGACACCTAACATGGATTCCGTGTCGCGATGTGTACGACCACTCATCACCGAACCAATCAAGACGTCTTCCTGCTTAGCATGCTTACCGAGTAAGATACTAAGTAATGCCAAGAAGAACATGTATTCGGTGGTACCCGTTTGTTTAATAAAGGCTTTGATGCGAGTCGTTGTCGCCTCATCTAGGACAAGGGTATGTGTTTTAGCATCAAAATTTTCCCGTGCACTTCGCGGATAGTCGCTTGGAAGTTGTAACGGTTGATAACCATCTAAACGCTCTAACCAATAAGCTTCCGATTGACTTAAATCTTGAGCGTTCATCCACTCACTGTAATCTTTGTATTGGCGGTCAAGTGCTGGTAGCGGGAGACCTGCGAAGATTTGCAGCAACTCTTGTATCAGGTTGTTATGAGACCTTCCATCACTAATGATGTGGTGCATATCAACCAGAAGATGATCGTGAGATTCCGTGCGTGCTAGCTTGATTTTAAAGGTGGGCCCCTTTTCCAAGTCAAACGGTTTAACGTTTTGGCTAAACCACTTAGACACATCGGCCTCTTTCATTTCGTCAACGGTGACATGAACTGGCATGGTATCGTGGATGACTTGGAGCGGCTTTCCATCTTGCTCCATAAAGGTCGTACGGAAAATTTCGTGGCGAGCAACAAGCACTTCAAAAGCATACTGAACCAACGTCTCATCCAGTCGATCTTTAACTTTCAATCTAATTGGCATGTTCTTGCCTACACCGTTTTTCTGCTCTGCGTATTTCCAATTCTTGTACATTCTTTGCTGTGGCGCACTCATTTCATAAAATGGTTTCTCCTCAGCGAGTGGGATGCGCTCGTAAATTGATTCACTTAAGCTTTCCATAACTACCGCTAAATCGATCACTTTTGATGTTTCGAAGATATGTCGGATCTCAATCGCTTTACCAGTACGCTCTTCAAGTAGGTTAACTAGTCGGAGTGCTCTTAGTGAGTGACCACCGAGTAGGAAGAAGTCGTCGTTAATCCCCACTTGATCCAGTTCTAGGATTTCTTCGTAACCTTGGGCTACAATTTCTTCCATTTCTGTTGATGGTGCCACGTATTCTACGGTATGGGTCACTTCAATGATTGGTAGTGCTCGTTTGTTCACTTTACCGTTGCTGGTCACTGGGAAGGTTTCCAGATCCATAAAGTGAGTTGGAATCATATAGTCTGGTAGTGTCACGTTTAGGCGTGACTTAATCTCCTCGTGTGGTAATGAAGTTGGATTCTGTAAGTAGGCGTGAAGCTGACCTTCTCTTACCACAAGGACCGCATGATCGATCTCATCTAAGGCACGAAGGGCCGATTCGATCTCCCCTAATTCAATACGATGACCACGGACTTTCACTTGGTCATCAAAACGTCCTAAGTACGCAATGTGACCATCTGGTAACCAGCTAACTAAGTCTCCGGTACGGTATAGCTTTCCTTCACCAAATGGGTTGTCGATAAATTTCTCAGCTGTCAGTTCTGGGTTGTTTAAGTAACCACGAGCTAATCCTGGACCACCAATGAGAAGCTCTCCTGGTACACCAATGCCAGCTAGTTTACCATCGGTTACGATGTAGTTGGTTGTGTTGGCGATTGGCTTTCCAATTGGAATTTTGTTAAATGGTAGTGGCCCGTTCATCGTTAACGTTACCGCAAAGGTTGTCGTTTCTGTTGGACCGTAACCGTTGAT
>Ga0131853_10001875_pt1 | contig 37468 bp, 34 predicted proteins | sample TergutLab28metaG_FD_92764 | JGI IMG/M metagenome (GOLD analysis project Ga0131853, IMG submission 92764) | Labiotermes labralis P1 segment gut microbial communities from Petit-Saut dam, French Guiana - Lab288 P1 (version 2) (version 2) | ecosystem: Host-associated > Arthropoda: Insects >... | reverse complement strand
GAAGGCGACCCGGGCGCTTATATGGACAGAAGTATAATCGAAGGCGACTCACACAGCATAATCGAGGCTATGACAATCGCGGCAAAAGCGATTGGCGCTCAGCAAGGATTTATCTACATCAGAGCGGAATACGGTTTGGCGGTAGAGCGTATGTTGTTTGCGTTGAAACAATCGCGCGAATACGGCTTCTTGGGTAAAAATATTCTCGGAAGCGGCTTTGACTTCGACATCGAAATTCGTTTGGGCGCGGGCGCGTTTGTCTGCGGCGAAGAAACGGCTCTTTTGGCTTCAATCGAAGGCGAGCGCGGAATTCCGAGAGTTCGTCCTCCGTTCCCTGCGGTAAAAGGACTTTGGGGAAAACCTACGCTTATCAATAACGTTGAGACGTACGCGTGCGTTCCTTATATTATACTTCACGGCGGCGAAAAATTTGCAAGCGTGGGAACGCAAGGTTCTCCCGGAACAAAAGTGTTTGCGCTTACGGGTAAAGTAAATAATACCGGGCTTGTAGAAGTTCCGATGGGAACAACTTTGCGCGACATCATATTTGAAATCGGCGGCGGAATAAGAGGCGGACACGCGTTTAAGGCGGTTCAGACGGGCGGACCTTCGGGCGGCGTTCTTGGACCCGACAAACTCGACACTCCGATTGACTTCGACACATTGGTTGCCGCGGGCTCTATGATGGGGTCGGGCGGTATGATTGTAATGGACGAAAAAGACTGTATTGTTGATATTGTTCGCTTCTATCTTGATTTCTCGGTCGATGAAAGTTGCGGAAAATGCGCGCCTTGCAGAATCGGCGGCAGAAAACTGCTTAATATTCTTGACAAAATCGCCGAAGGAAAAGGCGAAATGAGCGATATAGACCAAATTAAGGAAATTTCTGAGACTATGCGCCGCGCTTCGCTTTGCGCGTTGGGTCAGACAACTCCAAACCCGGCTTTGTCTATAATCAACTACTTCCAAGACGAATTGCTTGCTCACATCAGAGACAAAAAATGTCCTGCGGGCAAATGTAAAAACCTGCTTGAGTTCAAGATTATTCGCGAACTTTGCGTGGGTTGCAGTTTGTGTGTGAGAAAATGTCCCGCGGACGCGATTTATCAGGAAGATTGCGAGCCGTTGCCGGGCAAAAAGAAAGCGCCGTATGTAATCGACCAAAGCAAATGCGTAAAATGCGGCGAGTGTATTCCGGCTTGTGGTAAATTTAAAGCAATCATTAAGGAATAAGAGAGGAGTGTAAAAATGGCTACTATAAATTGTAAAATAGACGGTATTGATGTCAGCGTTCCCGCGGGAACTACCATCCTTGACGCCGCAAAAAAAGCAGGTTTCAAAATTCCGGTTTTGTGCTATCATCCCGATGTGGAAGCGTGGGCGTCTTGCGGAATTTGCGTAGTTAAAATGAAAGGCTCGCCGAAACTTTTCCGCGCTTGCGCCATTGCGGCTGAAGAAGGAAAAGAATACATAACAAGCGACGCCGAACTGCTCGAAACAAGAAAAGCGGTTTTGCAGTTGATTTTGTCGAACCACCCCAACGACTGCCTTAATTGCAGACGAAACAACAACTGCGAATTGCAAGCGCTTACGGCGGATTTCGGTATAACGGAGCAACCTTATTCTATGGATATTAAAGGACTTCCGAAAGACGAATCGACTAATTCTTTGGTGCTTGAAAGCGAAAAATGTCTTAAATGCGGACGTTGCGCGCTTGTTTGCCAAAATAAGCAGGGTGTTTACGCGCTCGAATTTATCGGCAGAGGCGAAAACACGTATATGGTTCCTGCGGCGGGCGTTAAATTGGCGGATTCTCCGTGTATCAAATGCGGTCAGTGTTCGGCTCATTGCCCTGTAGGCGCAATTTACGAAAAAGACGAAACAAAAACGGTTTTTGCCGCGCTTAAAGACCCCAAAAAGCACTGCGTTGTGCAGGTTGCTCCTGCAGTCAGAGTTGCTTTGGGCGAGGCGTTTGGTATGCCCGTCGGCGAGTTGATTACAGGCAAAATGTACGCGGCGCTTAGACGTCTCGGCTTTGCAAAAGTATTCGATACAAACTTTGCCGCCGACCTTACCATTATGGAAGAAGCGAGCGAGTTTATCGAGCGTTTTACAAAGGCAAAAGACAAACTTCCGCTGATAACTTCGTGCTGTCCTGCGTGGGTTGATTATATGGAAAAGTACTCTAACGACCTTATTCCGCATTTCTCGACCTGCAAATCGCCACAGCAAATGGAAGGCGCAATGATTAAAACCTACTACGCGCAAAAAGCGGGAATTGACCCCAAAGACATATACGTAGTAAGCGTAATGCCTTGCACGGCAAAGAAGTTCGAGATAAGCCTCAGCGATATGGATTCCGCAGTAAAAGGCACAAAAGACGTCGATGTAGTTATTACCACTCGCGAACTTGCGCGAATGATTAAACAGGCGAGCATCGACCTTGTAAACGCCAAAGACGAAGAAGTTGACCCGCTTTTGGGAACTTATTCGGGCGCGGGAACAATTTTTGGCACAACAGGCGGCGTTATGGAAGCGGCTTTGAGAACAGCGGCTGCTAAAATCAGCGGCAAAGAGCTCGACAAAGTCGAATTTGACGCTCCGAGAGGCACTGCAGGCGTAAAAACCGCAGAACTCGACGTTGCAGGCAACAAGGTTCGTATTGCAGTAGCGCACGGAATGGTAAATATTGAGACGGTGCTTAACGAAATCCGCGCGGCAAAAGCGGCGGGCAAGGAAACTCCGTATCACTTTATCGAAGTTATGGCGTGTAGCGGCGGTTGCGTAGGCGGCGGCGGACAACCTCACGGCACAACCGAAGAGTATCGCGCAAAAAGAACTGCGGGAATATACAAAGACGACGAGATTTCCAAAATTCGTTGCTCGCACAAAAATCCTGAGATTATTACAGCCTACAAAGAGTTTTTGGGAGAGCCGAACAAAGGAAAAGCACACGATTTACTTCACAGGGCGTATCAGAAACGTCCGCTTTATAACAAGTAATTTCGGTGATATAAATAAAAAAGGGGCGAAGGAAATTTCGCCTCTTTTTTATTCCGGCAGAACGTATTTTATTGCCAAAATTACAGTTAATAAAAGGGGAATGCGCAGTGCAATTTGCCAAATCTATAGAAAAATTAAGAGCGAGCGAAATTCGTGAGCTTATGAAACTTGCAAGCGACCCGTCGATTATTTCGTTTTCGGGCGGAATGCCGAACAACGACCTGTTTCCTGTCGATGTAATGGAAAAAATTACGCAAAACTTATCGATTGCCGACAAAAAAAAGGCGTTTCAATACGGTCCCACAGACGGAATACCCGCGCTTAAAGAATCACTTGCAAAATATTTGCAGAGTAAGGGGCTGCCACTTGATGGCAATAAAATTTTAATTACAACGGGAGCGCAACAGGCTATAAATTTGATTACGAAAGTTTTAGTTGACCCGAAAGACAGAATACTTACCGAAGACCCGTCGTTTATCGGCGGAATTGCGGCGTTTAATTCGTACGACGCCAATGTTGAGGGTATCGCAATGGACGAGGGCGGAATAAATATTGCCGCGCTCGAAAATGCAATGAAAAACGGCGAAAAACCGAAGTTTTTGTATGTAATTCCATATTTTCAAAATCCTGCGGGAACGATTTATTCGCCCGAGCGGAAAATAGAACTGCTCGATTTCATAGAAAAACACGATTTGCCTATGCTCGAAGACGACCCTTACGGCGAATTGTGGTTCGACGAAGAAGTCAAGGGTTGGGTTAAACCGATGAAAGCAATAGCCGCAGAACGACAAACTGTAGGGGCGGGTTTCAAACCCGCCCCTACATACAAAGACAACATTATGTACGTCGGAAGTTTTGCAAAGATTTTGGGACCGGGTTTTCGTTTGGGCTATATGCTTGCTCCAAGCGAACTTGTCGATAAATGCGAGTTGGCAAAGCAGTCGCAGGACGCGTGTTCTTCGACTTACACGCAAGTTTTGGCAAGCGCTTATTTGCAAAGCGGGCAGTTAGAGCCTTATTTGGAAGCGCTCAGACCAAAATACAAAAAAAGAGCGCAAATTATGCTTGACGCGCTCGACAAATATATGCCCAAAGACCAAGGAATTACTTGGACGAAACCTCGCGGAGGATTTTTTGTGTGGGCGACTTTGCCCGAAAATATTGATTCGAGCGACGTGTTTAAGATAGCAGTCAAAAACGGCGCGGCGTTTGTTGTCGGCAGAGCGTTTGACCCAAAAGGAAAAAAGAACAACGGTATGCGTTTGGCGTTTTCGGGCGCAGACGAAAATAAAATAGAAGAAGGCGTTAAAATAATAGCAAACGCGGTTAAAGAGGTATTAAATTGAGAGATTTATTTTCAAAACTGCAAAGAGCAATAGAAACTTTGCAAGCTATAGATAAAGATACGGCGTTAGAGATTTTGAATATCGACAATGTCGATTTTCCTATGCTTCTTGGCTACGCAAACAAACTTCGCGTGAAAACACAGGGAAGTGGTGTTCGCATTTGTACAATTACGAACGCAAAAAGCGGCGCGTGCAGTGAAGATTGCGCATTTTGCGCTCAGTCGGCTCACAGCAAAATAAAAGGCGAAATTTATCCGATGAGAAACAGCGAAGCCATTGCAAAAACTTACGCTGAAACACCGAAAGACGCGTTTTGCTTCGGGGTGGTAACCTCAGGCGAAGGGCTAAATGATATCGACATTGACGTATTGATAGAGGCGATGAAACGTAGGGGCGTATTGCATACGCCCAAAAACAACGACGAATGCGGGGAAACAGGGCGTATGCAATACGCCCCTACGAATGAACGCCTGCCCGACTGGAGCGCGTCTTTGGGAATAATAACCGACGAACAACTGCTGAAACTAAAAAATGCAGGGATGGCGCGCTATCATCATAACATAGAAACGGCGAAAAACTTTTATCCGCAAATCTGCACAACCCACAGTTGGGATTTGCGCGCAGATATGGCAAAGCGCGTAAAAAAAATAGGCTTGGAATTATGTTGCGGCGGAATACTGGGCGTAGGGGAGAGCAAAGAGCAGAGGGTAGAGTTGGCAATGGAACTTGCCGAAATCGGAAGCGATATTATTCCGCTTAATTTTTTAATTGCGCTTGAAGGAACAAAACTCGAAAATTTGCTACCGATGAAACCTTTGGATATTCTCAAAATCGTTGCAATGTTTCGTTTTACCAATCCAAACGCAGACATAAAAGTGGCGGGCGGGCGAGTGCATTTGCGCGAATTGCAGTCAATGATGTTTTTTGCGGGGGCGAACTCAATAATAAGCGGCGGACTTTTAACTACTCCGAACTGTAGTACCGAAAATGATATGAAACTTATTAACGACTTAGAATTGGAAGTTTGTAAATGATGGAATACTTAGGGCATAAATTAGACGCGTTTCAGGAGCAAGCGATTATTGCATTGGACGAGGGAAATTCGGTTTTGGTATCGGCTCCGACGGGTTGCGGAAAAACATTGATTGCGGAATACGCCGTTGAAAAATCGCTGAACGAAGGGAAAAGGGTGATTTATACGGCGCCGATTAAGGCGTTGTCAAACCAAAAATATCGCGATTTTCGTATTCGTTTCGGGGAAAGCGCCGTCGGAATTCACACAGGGGACGTCACTATAAATCCGACCGCGCCGATTTTGATAATGACTACCGAAATTTTCAGAAATATGATTTTGGAGCAGTCGAACCGCCTTGACGACGTGCTTTATACAATTTTTGACGAAGTGCATTTTATTGACGACGAAGAGCGCGGCACGGTTTGGGAAGAAAGCATAATTTTGGCGCCCGAAAACATTCGCTTTTTGTGTTTGTCAGCGACCGTTCCGAATATTGACCAACTCGCAGAATGGATGCAGGCGGTGCGAAAAGGCAGCAAATTTGTCGTAATTAAAGAATACGAAAGGGTTGTTCCGTTAAAATACCATCTTTTTTCGGGAAGATACGGCGAAGTTTCCTTAAAATATTTGGAAAGAAAATATGTTTGGGATAAGAAAAAACGCCGCAAAATGAGATTTGCCAAGCCGAATTGCCGCAAAGTTATTGATTTTGTTAGGGCGAAAAACGGCAGTCCCATACTTTATTTCTGTTTTAATCGAAAATCTTGCGAAAAAAACGCTCTCGATAACTGCCGCCTTCAACTTTTGAGTGAAGACGAAAAACAAAAATTATCAATAATGGTCGATGAATTGGTCGGTTGCTACGGAATAGCCGATTATGCCAAGCTGGACTCAATGAAACACCTGTGGAAAGCGGGAATTGCCTATCATCACGCGGGAATAATACCTGCGGCGAAAGAGATTGTGGAGCGTCTCTTTTCGACGGGGCTAATAAAAATTTTGTTTTGTACCGAAACCTTTGCTTTGGGCGTAAATATGCCTGCACGCTCGGTAATTTTTGACGAAATAGAAAAATTTAACGGTGTGGAATTTGAATATCTTACAAATCGCTCGTATTTGCAGATGGCAGGGCGTGCAGGGCGTCGCGGAATGGACAAAGAGGGTAATGTTTATTGTCATATTGTTCCCGAAATTACCGACCCCAAAGAGGTAAAACGTTTGTTTTTCGGTAAAAGCGAGCCTATCAGAAGTCGTTTTTTTGCGCAATATTCGACCATTCTTTCGCTTTACAGCAGGCACGGCGAGGGCGCATTCGACATTTTCCGCAAAAGTCTGAGAAATTTTAAAGGCGGGGATTTTATTATTTCTACCTCGTATCAAAAAGAGGAGAACCAGATAAGACGCCGCATAGAATTTTTGCAAAGCGAAGGCTTTTTGGATGGGCAAAACTTAACACCAAAGGGCAAACTTGCAATGGCGGTCAGCGGCTACGAAATTCAGGCGGCGCAACTTTATTACACTCGGTGTTTTGATTTGCTTTCGCCTGAAGATATTTGTTGTCTTTTGGGTGCGGTAATTTATGAAACCCGAAAGAAAAATGCAAAAATCGACATTCCCGAAACTATTATTAAGATAAACAACGACGGCGAAAAAGTGATAAGAAAACTTCGTGAAAAAGAGATTAAGTCCGGCATTAAAGAAGATAATGCCATAAAAGAACTTGATTTTTCTTATACGCCTATAACTTTGTCGTGGGTAAAGGGCGGCGACCTCGAAAAAATCGGCTCTTTCAGCATTCCCGAAGGCGACATTATCCGTCATTTCAGAATGATTGTACAACTGATAAAGGTAATAAAGTTGCATATTGAAGACCCTGTGACTATCGAAAACCTGAATAGTGCAATGCGGTTGATAAACCGTGGCGCAGTTGACGCAGAAGCAGAATTGGGCGTTGAGGTCAGTTCGTTGAGCAAGTAGGGGAGTTTTTTGTATAAATATTATCGAATTTCCGTAAAAAATTGTCATTTTTGTAGTGGCAAATGATATTTTCTGCAAAATTTTCAAGTAAAAAAGGGTGGTTTTTATGCAAAATACTACAAAAAAAATATTGAAATGGGTAGCAATTTCGTTGGCGGCAATAATTTTGATTATTGGGGCGGTGGTCGGTTTATTCTTTTATATGCTTAGTCCTGCGCAACTTACACCTTTGGTCAATAGGTTCAGCACCGAATTTCTTGATGCCGATGTAAAATTCAATTCTGTTGAACTTTCGCTTTTGGAAGAATTTCCCAAAATCAGCATTAAACTTATTGAAGGACAAATTATTTCTCACGCAATGAGAACGGATACTGCATATTTGGCGTATCACCCGCAAGGAGTGGACACTCTTATACGTTTTAACGAACTTATGGTGTCGCTGAATGCGAGGGATTTGTTGGGCGGCAACATTAACATAGAACGTATTCGTATTTCGCAACCTATAGTAAATGCGTACGTGTCGCCGTCGGGGCGCGCTAACTGGGAGATTTTTGCAGAAACCGAAGCCGATACGACCGCCGCAGACACGCCCGACGATATGCCGTTTGAGCTGAATATCGAGCGATTTACAGTCAGAGGACCTGCAAAAATCAGTTATAAATCCGTTCCCGATTCTATGAGTTTGCAGGCAAATATCGGCGGCAGATTGCGTTTAAGAGGAAACATTACTCCCGATATGGAAAACATTGAAATTCACAGGTTTTTTGCTTCTCGAATCGAATTGGCTTTCCGTTCGTATTCTGAGGCAATGAATATGCATTCGCAGGTATCGCTTGACAGTCTGTTGATTGACGGAATGCTTACTCCCAATATGGAAAAACTTGAAATTAACAGATTTATTCTTTCACAAGTGGAACTCGGGCACATTTCGCATTCGGATTCTATGGATTTGCAGGCGTCAATCGGCAGGGTGCTTCTGGAGGGAAAAATTACGCCCGACACCGCACGTCTCGAAATCGACAGGATTGCATTTTCGGATATAAATTTTAACGGCGAGCTTAAAAACGACGATATTAACGCGCGCTTATTGCTGAAATCGGCAGTGTTTGAGGCGGTGGAAAATCGTCGGGAATACACCGCGGACATAGATGCGGCGGTTTGGGCTACGGTAGAAAAGCAAATGTTTGCTGATTCGCTTCCGTTAATATTTGGCGGAACGCTTTTACTCAATCCCGAAAATCTTTTCTTTTTGGGGCTTAGAGACATTAGTTTAACAATTGCCAATTTGCCCGAACTGCAACTTAACGGCGAACTTACTTTTGCGGAAGACGGTGTCGAAACCGACTTGACAGCAAGGATTACGGCGCTTCCCGTCCAGAGGTTATTGGCGCTTGTTCCTGCAGGCTTAAACACCGAAACAAATAAAATACGGACAAATATCGCAATTACTTTGGATGCAAAAATAAACGGTAAATACGAGTTTACGGAAAACGGAAAAATGCCGAGCGTTGTCGCAAATATCAGAGTGCCGAGAGGAAATCTTACATACAGACAAAGCAGAGAAGAGGAGTTGAAAATCGACAATTTTGCGATTGACGCTACTCTGAATTTCGACCCGACCACGCCTCAGAGAACGGGAATAAACGTCAGAAACATAGACCTGCAAGCATTGTCGGCAACGCTCAAAGGAAATTTGAACGCGACAAACTTACTCGACGACCCCAACATTACAATGAAACTGACGGGGACTGCCGATTTGAGAGAGTTGATGAAGTTTGCTCCCGACGATTTAGGGATAACCGCTCGCGGAAACATCGGATTTAATGCCGATGGTTCGTTTATATTGAGCCAACTTAACGAGCGGGATTTGGCGAGAAACAATCTTGTTGTGCAGGTAAACGCCAACAGAGTGCGTCTCCGCATTCCCCAAGATACCATAAGTATTATGGTCGAAAGAACTAATTTGGAACTTAACACGACCAACAGAAGAGTGAGCAGAAGAACGGGTGAAGAAAGACGTCAAATAACCATAGATTTCAAGTCGGATTCGGCGCGTATAAGACTTCCGAGCCGCGAAACGGTAGCTTTTTCCAAAGTGAATTTGGCGGCGCGCTCATCAGACGATGTTTTAACGGGCGGCAACGGAAGCGTTATACCGATGTCGGGAACTTTTACGGCGGGTATGTTGCAATACACGGCTTTGGATTCTTCGACAATAACCTTACGCGAAGTAAAAACCAGTCTGAGAATGAGAGGGCAAAGAGAAAACCGCGCTTTACCGGCTATAACCTTTGAAACCGAAGCCTCGCGTTTAAGTATGAGGGGAGCTGAAGGAAGCCGCTTCAGCGTTCGCGATGCGAGTATTGCTCTTACGGCAAACAGAAACGACCCGAACGCTCAGAGAACACGGCAGAGAGCGCCTGTAAATTTAGATTCGCTTCAATTATTATTTCCCGATATTGAACGCGACGCTTTGGAAGCGCACGCTCGAAGCCAACGCCGAGCAAGCAGAGATGCAGTCCGTGCCGCCGACGATTTTGCAGGCGACGATATTGACATAGCCAACACGGAAATCGGGGCGCTTTTGAGGGATTGGGCTTTGGACGGGGCTATAAAATCTCGCACGGGAAGAATGGTTTCGCCGATGTTTCCTTTGCGCACTCGCCTGCAAAACATTGACTTAGCCTTTACAAGCAACGACGCCACGCTGAACAATGCCGATATACATTTGGGTGCGTCAAGAATAAATGCCACGGGCAGGGTCGATAATATACGTCGTGCGATGAACACAGGTCGCGGACTAAGAATAACAACCAACATTAAAGCCGACACGCTCAACATAAACGAACTTCTTGCGGCGGTAAATGACGGAGCCGCATTTGCCGAAACAACAGAGGAGCAAAGAAGGGCGATAGCAGGCGCACAAGACGAAGACCAACTTGAAAGAATGCTTCAGGAGCTGAACGAAGGCAGAGACGAAGATGTTCCGCAACTCGTTGTAATTCCCTCAAATGTGTCAATTGACGCGAGATTAGACGTTCGCAACGGAAGATACGCCGATATAACAATAGACAGATTGACGGGCGGTTTGCTTATGCGCGACAGGGTTTTGCAATTAAATGATATAGTAGCAAAAACGAGTATGGGTGAAATAAACCTGACCGCGCTTTACGCCACACGTAGCAGAAAGGACATAACATTGGGTGTTGACCTTGATTTCAAAGATATACAAGTCGAAGATTTTATATCAATAATTCCTGCAGTTGATGAATTTGCGCCTATGCTTTCGTCGTTCAGAGGAATAGTAAACGCTCAGATTGCGGCGACTATGTCTCTTGATACGACAATGGACATTATTTTACCCAGCATTAACGCTTCCTGCAGAATAAGCGGCAGAAATATGGTGCTTTTGGACGGTGAAGACTTTGCCGAAATAGCACGAACTCTGAGGTTCAGAAACCGTGAAGAAAATTTGGTGGACAGCATTTCGGTTGAGATGCTTATAAGCAATAATGAAGTGCAAATATTCCCGTTTATTATGGAAATGGACCGCTACAGAGTGGCTATAAGCGGCATTCAAAATCTTGATATGTCTTTCCGCTACCACATATCGGTGCTTCGTTCGCCTCTGCCTTTTAGATTAGGGGTTAACGTTTCGGGAACTGAGGATAATATGAGATTTCGCCTCGGAAGAGCAAGATACAGAGACAATAATATGCCGACCCACGTAACAGTGATAGACGAGACGCGAATAAACCTTCGCTCGCAAATCGACAACTTCCTGCAACTCGGAATTGACGCCGCACGTTTCAGTCAATTTGAAGCGCCTGCCTTAGATCAACCGTTGGGCGGTGGCGGCGACGAAATGACTGCGCAAGACTCGTTAGCGCTTTACAGAGACGGAATGACAGAGTTTCGCCCTGTCAATTTTGAAGCAATGATAGCCGCCGAGACACCTGCGACCGACGACGACCAAAATCAGCAACGTCGCCGCAACAGAAGAGACGCAAGGCGCGACGATTGATTTGAGCGTGGTAAATTAAGAGGTTTAGGTAAAAAAAAATACTCCCTACAGGGGTCGAACCTGTGTTTTCGGTTTAGGAAACCGGAGCTCTATCCTGTTGAGCTAAGGGAGCGAATTTGAATGCGGAAGAAGGGACTTGAACCCCCACGATTTTGCAACCATCGGTACCTGAAACCGACGTGTCTACCATTTCACCACTTCCGCAAAATGAGAGATATACACCCTCGGGGGATCGAACCCCGGACCCGATGATTAAGAGTCATCTGCTCTACCGACTGAGCTAAGAGTGCATAAAATCGAGAGGAAAATACGTTTGTGCAAGTATAAAAGTCAATAAATTTATTAAAAATTATAACAAAATTGCCGAATTTACACTTTTTTGAAGCAAAATCCGCTTTTTGCTTGGGAATATAGTTATTTTATATGTTAAGAAAGCAAGAAAAATTACGGGAAAACAATGGAATTGAAGAAAAACGAATTGCCAATGAATGAACTCTTGGGGAATGTCGTGTCGATAGTTTGTGTATTGTCGAGCAGTGATCCTTTGGACGTAGTCATCGAAGACGTTTCCGCGCTGAAAGCAATGTCGCCCTCTGCCGAAATAAGAATTATCAGCGAGACGACACTTGACGGCTTTCTTCTGGCGGAGGCAAAACCAACGGAAATTGTTAAAGTTCCGCCTCAAAGAGAACGAGCGGACTTTTCATTGTTTCTCCAAAAAATAAAAAAAATGAATGTTGATATTCTTTATTGCAGAAACGCCGAAAACAGTCCCGTAATACTAAGTTGCTTGTCGAAAATGAATACTTCGATTGCGGTGTTTTTCGGAAATCAGTCTCAACGAGCGGTAATGAAATGTAAGGTTTTACGTATAGAAGACGACGAGGCTACGCTTAAAAATGTGATGCCTTTTATTTCTGATATTATTAAATCTAAAAAAGTTTGAGATAAAACAAGTAAATTTTAAGGTGAAAAAAATGCGCGGTTTATTTGGTATTTTGAGGTTGTTGAAAAGAAAGATAGAGAATGTTTTTCTGACTGCCCTGCGAAAACAAAAAATCAGGCGTGCATACAGGGGAGGATTTTATATTCACCCGTTTTTTACGGTGCTTTTTGTAATGCTTGCCGCTTTAGTCGCTTCTGTTATATTTCTTCCGCCTAAAATTGCTGAATTTATTTATGTGAACAGAGCTAATTATGTTGTCAGCGACACTGCTTTTCCCGTGCTTGAAAACTTGGACGAAGCGGCGGTTTTCGGAGAAGGCTTTTTGGAGCCGTTTGCTGTTGTTTCCGGTATGGGAGCAATGAGATATATGATAGTGGTTGATAAATTTCATAGAATTTTGTATCTTTTGAGGCAAGGACCGAGAAGGTGGGGGGTTGTTCGGGTTTATCCTGTGGCTGTCGGAGAAAACGAAGGTGCAAAATTGCGCGAGGGCGACAGAAGAACGCCTCAGGGGCTATATTTTATGGTGCGCCACCGACATCAAACCGAAATGGTGCGAAGTTATGGCAGAGCTGTTGCGGCGCAGTTCGGACCTCACGCGTTTGTGCTGAATTACCCCAACAGACACGACAGAGCGGCGCGACGAACAGGTAGCGGAATTTGGATACACGGCACATTCGACAACACTATTCCGATAGTTTCGCGCGGTTGTGTTTCTATGCATAATACGTATGTGGAAGAACTTTTCGGTTTTATCGGCGATGGATTGCTTACGCCCGTTATTCTGATAGAAGAGCGATATTCGGACTTAAAAAACTTAATAGATTTGGACGAAATTTGGCAGGAAAGATTATTGGTTGCCGAAGAACTTGGCATTGACCCATTTACGAACGTGCCTGTCGGCAGAGAAAATGTGCCTCAGCTTCCTTTCCCCGGTGTTGAAGTTCAGCCGATAACATTAACGCCGCAAGCAAGTATTGCTCCGCCTGCAAACGAAATAACGCTTCCTGACGAAAGGCAAAGAAGATTGCCGCCCGTTGTAGATATGGAAGCGCAAAGAAATCAAAGAACGCCTCCCGTTCGTCCGACGCGAACAAGGCAAACAAACGAGCAGGTAAACGAACAAGCGCCACCGACCCAAACTCCGGCTCAAAACCAAATTACACAAGTTGCGGCGCAACAAAACGTCCAAACGCAAGCACAACCTGCGCAAATGACGCCGCCTTTAACAGTCCAACAAACTCCGCAGGCGCCTCAGCAACAAGCAGTGCAACAGCAGGCTTCCGCTCCAACGCAAACGGCACTTGCGCCGCCACAGCAAAACGTAGCAGTTCAACCGCCTCAGCCTATAGCGCCTGCGTCGGCTCAACGTAGCGAGAGAGGGATTATTCAATTTGTTAACGATTGGGCAAGAGCTTGGGAAAGCAGGGACTTAGAAAGATATTCACGTTTTTATGACGCGCAAAACTTTCCCGATTGGCGAGCGTTCAGGGCTAATAAACAAAATATTTTCGGCTCGGTTAACAGTATTTCCGTTATTCTTGATAACATTAATGTAGTTTCTATGAGTGAGAATGCGTCGTCTGTTAGGTTTAATCAATTGTATGAGACTGAAAGGTCGAGATTTTTCAGTCGTAAACAGTTGGATTTGGTGTGGCACGACGGCGGTTGGAGAATAGTAAACGAATTTGTAGTGAGATAATCGGAGAGTAGGTAAAATATGGCAATTTTTTCTAAGGCTGCGAAAGAAGAAAGTCCTGTCGAGGCGCTCGAGAAGGATTTACAATTATATAAACTGACCAAGGACAAGGTCGAACAATTAAATTCGCTTGTTGAGCATATCAGCAACAAAATAAGCGGTTTGCGTCGTCAGGAAGTCGTCGTGGAAAAAGCGACCGAAGAGGCAGGGCGACTTAATACGCTGACTTGGAAAATAGACAGCGACCTTAAACATTTGGAACAAAAATATTCGGAGTTGAGTAAAATAGAAAAAAATATTTCTCGCCTCGAGATTTTATTCAGTCAAAGCAAAACAGGGCTTGATGACGTTCGTAATTTTCTGTCGGAGTTAAATAATACGTCTCAAAGGCGCAACGAAATTCAGACTATATGCGACGATGTTAAGGGCTTGGCGGACGAATTAAGGACAAATTCGAGCGAAATAAAAAGTTCGCAACAAAATATCACCGAAGTTTACAATATGGGGCGAAATGCCAAATCGCTTGCCGACACCATTGACCAGCATCAAAAAAATATGGAAGCAACTCTGCTTAAAATTATAGATTACGAAAAAAGTATAGACAGGATAAAACAGAGAATTGTCGAGACGGACAACGATATAAAGGCGTTGGATTCCTTGTCGCAAAGAATGGAAACCTTTGAAACGCGGATTACTCGTTTTGAAGCGCGGCAGGACGTTTTGTCCAAAACCGAAAGCAGAATAGATGAAATAGAAGCAAAACTTGATAATTTAACAATTCTTGAGAAAAGCGTCGAAGAAAAACAGGAGCATATTTCCGCTTCGGAAAAAAGAATACGAGTAATGCTCGAAAAGGTCGATGAAATTCTTCTGAAAGAAAAAGAGTTGGAAGAGCGCGCAAACGCACTTATGAAACGCGAGCAGGATTTGTCGGCGATTTCAGCGCAATTTGACGAACTTTCCGTGCTTTCCAATACTGCTAAAATGCGCATAGAAGAGATTAACGAGCGAATTTTAATGGTTGAAGAAGTGAGTCAGAAACTTTCGGGACTTGATGATATGGTGGCGGATATTAACGCAAAAATAGAGGCGCAATCCGAAAGAAATACCATAGTAGAGAAAACAGAAGCGCGTCTTGACCAACTAAATTATTTGCTCGGCGACGTAAATATGAAGATGCAGGTTGTTGAAAAAGAAAAAGAACGATTGACGCTTGTGGAAGCCTCCTTTGACTCCCTTTCGGCTCAAGGCGCAGAGGCAAAGAAATTGCTTGAAAGACTTAACGTTGAAAAAGACGCTTTGGCAAATACTAAAAACGAATTTGAGCAGTTTGATACGACCGTAAAATTAAAAACAGAAAATTCGCAAAGAGTTTTGGATAAATTTAACGCAGCGGTTTCAGATTTTGAAGCAAAAATAGGTAGTAATGAAGAAAAATTCAAGAGCGTTCAGAAAGAATATAACGAGCATATAATAAAAATTGAGGTTGACAAAGAACTTGTGTCGGAGGCGGAAAAACGCGTCTCTGAAGTGAGAACTTTGCTTAACGGTCTGAAGCAAGAAATGGAGCAGATTTCGCTCAGAAGCGGCAGAATTGAAGCTGTGGACGCGCGTATTTCAAATGTGGACAACCTTGTGGCAAACATAGAATACCGTTTGGAAGCTGTTGATGCGGGACATAAAAAGATAGACAAAGCAAACGAAAAAATGGAAGCCCTGACAGCAATGGTTGCAAAAATAAACGATGATATTTCAATTCTTGAAGGACATCTTAAGGCAGTTAGCGAGGTCAAGGAAAAATCCGATATGGCGCTGAAAATTCTTAATACAATAGAAAACAGAATTGACGTATTGAGACAAAAAGAAGGACAGGTAGCCGCTCTCGAAGAAGAAATAGACAAACTTTCGCTTTTATCCGATGACGTAAATGCAAGAATTTCCATACTCAAAAACGACGAAAAAGAAATTATGTCGGCAGTTGAAAAAGCAAGCGAGCTGAGATTTTTACTTGGCGAAGTAGAAGGCAAACTTTCTGAGTTAAGAAAGGAAAAAAAGAACCTTGTTGGATGAAAAAGACAAACCGGAATATAAAGATAACGATGATTTTTTGATGCGGGATATTTCAGGATTTATTCCGTACGATAATATTAACGATTCTATCAGTACATTTATGAGTAAGATAGAAGGATTAGCTATTGATTTACGTCATCCGTTAGACTTAAAGCAAATCGCAAAAGCGTATCGCTTTGCGTTTATAGCGCACAAAGTCCAAAAAAGAAAATCCGGAGAGCCATATATAATTCATCCGATTGCAGTGGCGGTAATGCTTACTAAACTCAGACAAGATACAATGACGATTTGCGCCGCTCTGCTTCACGATGTGGTAGAGGATACCATATACAACCGCGACAACATAGAAGAAGTCTTAGGCAAAGAAGTCGCCGACATTGTTGACGGTGTTACCAAGGTTACGACAATGGAAGAAAAAAGTGAGGCGCAAAAGGAAAACAGCGTTGCCGAAACATACAGAAAAACACTTTTGGCGACATCGCGAAACCCCAGAACGATTATGGTAAAACTTGTGGATCGTCTTCATAATTTATCGACGCTTGGTGCGCTTAGTCCTGAAAAACGCAAGAAAATTGCCGAAGAAACCTTAACTATTTATGCTCCGCTTGCCGCTGAAATGGGTGTTTATACCCTGAAAAGCAAACTTGAAGACATATCTATGGAATATGCTTATCCTAAGGAGTATGAGCAAATTCGCGAAAAATTAAATTTACAAGATGAAGTAAACAAAAGTGTTATAAAGAATTTTTTAGATAAAATCCACGAAACTTTGAATGCTAATTATGTACACGGGTACAAGGCTACGGGACGTGTTAAAAGCGTACATTCAATTTTTCGCAAACATATTGACCGCGAAGTTCCATACGACGAAATTTACGATGTTTTAGGTTGCCGAATAGTCTGCAAAGACGATATTGATTGTTATAGGGTTTTGGGACTTTTGCACAGTGTTTGGCGTCCAATCGGCGATAAAATCAAGGATTACATAGCTATTCCCAAGGATAACGGATATAAATCGCTCCATACGACGCTTGTTGACGATGAAACAGGGCATCAGGTAGAAATTCAAATAAGAACTTGGTTAATGGATCTTGAATCGGAATACGGCTTTGCGGCTCACAGCGGCTACAAAAGCACCGATAAAAAATTAAAATGGCTTGACGAATTTCCGATTTGGGAGAAAGAATTTACTGACTCGTCGGAGTTTTTGAGCGTGTTGAAAAGCGGGATGGGAGAGAACGAAATAACGGTTTATTCTCAAAAAGGCGGAAAAGTCGTAAAACTTCCCGAAGGTTCTACTGTTCTTGATTTCGCTTATTATATTGATAAACAAAAGGGGAACAAGTGCAGTGGCGCTGTAATAAACGGAAAAATTATGCCGATAAGCCGAAGATTATACAACAATGAAACTGTAAATATTCTGACAAGCACAGACTCAAAACCCAGTATTGAATGGCTTTCTATAGTAAAAACCCCAATGGCGAAAATATCTATAAAAAAATATCTTCAACGGATAGAAGTTGACGATAAAACGGATAGGGCTTTTAATTTGTTGATAGGCGCTTACGACCATTTGAACAAGCCTATGAGTTTTGAAAAATATCGCGAAGAAATTCTGAAATATTTTGGTTTTTATGAAGAAAAAGTACTTTATGAAAAAATATATTCGGGTGAAATAACGGTTGACAATATTTTGGATTTCACAAAAAGCATAACAGCGCAAGAGAGCCTTGAAAAATTTGCTCATTGGATTAAAGGCGGCAAAGGAATAAACAAAACGGTTATCGAATCGTTTAAAAACACAAATACTATTCGTCCCGGCGTTTGCTGTAATCCGTTGCCCGGCGATAAAATAATAGGTTTTAACACAAACGGCGATCGCGGAATAAGCATTCACAGAGAAAACTGTGAAGCCGCATTTATTTTTGCAGACGACAACAGCAGGGCGATTTACTGTACTTGGGCGCAGAGCGGTGATTTCGGTATATTTTCGCAGGAATTAAAAATTTTAGGTCTTGACCAAGGTAATGTTTGTATGGATGTTGCGAAGGTTATAGAAGCTAAAAATATAAAATTAGAAAGCTGTGATTATCGCAAAGGCACAGGCGTAGCAAAGCTTTTAATCTTAGTAAAAATAAAATCGCTGACAGAACTAAACGAGCTGATTAAAGACATCAAAAAAATTAAGGGAGTTTCGTCGGTGCAAAGAAATTTGCCGCCTAAAAGAATTTATTGATTTTTTTCTAAAATTCTCTTATTGTTTCCGCAATTTTTTTCATTTCATCTAAACCGCCACACGATGAAAGCAGGTTTCCTGTTATAATAATATCAGCACCTGCCGCAAGTTTTTGTTTCGCTGTTTCAGCATCTCTTATTCCGCCGCCTACAATTACGGGGATTTTCACACATCTTTTTACAGCGGTTATCATTTCTTCGGAGACACTGAATTTTGCGCCGCTTCCTGCTTCTAAATAAATCATACTCATTCCCAAAAACTGTGCCGCAAGGGCGTGCGCCGCGGCAATTTCGGGCTTTTCTCGGGGAAGAGGTCTCGTATTGCTCATAAATTCTACCGACGTTGTAGTTCCGCTTTCAACAAGCATATATCCCATAGAAATCGGCTCGACTTTGGTTTTGGCTATTTTTACCGCGCCTTTTATTTGCTGTCCTATCAAAAAATCAGGGTTTCTGCCCGAAATAAGCGACATAAAAAGAATTGCGTCTGCATTTTCGGCAATTTGCGAAGCATCGCCGGGGAAAAGAATTATCGGAATAGTTGATTTTTGCTTAATTTCAGCAATAAACTCAGCAAGTAAGCCGTCGCCGTGAATAAACGAACCGCCTATCAAAACCGCGGTTGCTCCTGCTTCTTCAGCGGTTTTTACAATATCTGCCGCTTCTGCGCTCAAAAAATCGTCAGGGTCAAGCAAAATCCAGTATTGCTTTTGTTTTTTGTCGCACTTTTCTTTTATTTGCTTGTAAATACTCATTTATCGACCATTTCTTTTAAATGTTTGCTTGGCTTCATAACAATATCTTTTTTGGCGGGAACGCTTACCTGTTCGCCTGTTGTTATGTTTCGTGCAATTCTCGGACGGCGATTTTTTACGCTGAACGTTGCAAAACCGCGCAATTCTATTGTGTTGCCGTTTTCCAATTCAAGGGATATTGCATTGACAAGTTCATCGACAATGATTTTTGTATCGACGGCGGCAAGCCCTGTTTGCGCCGAAATTTTGGAAACCAAATCACTCTTTTTAACCGAAGACATAAAAAATCTCCTTTCTTTGGGCGGCAAAAAATATTTTCTACCTGTTTAATTTTTAATTAAAATAGTTTTTGGCAATAGGGGAGTGCAAATGAATATAACAGGAAATACAAAAATTGCGGGAATTGTGGGAAATCCGATAGCCCACTCATTGTCGCCTAAAATTCACAACTTTCTTTTTACTCGCTATAAAATAGATGCAATATATCAACCGTTTTTAGTTGAGAGCGAAGCAGATTTGGAGAGTTTTGTAAAGAAATTCAGGGATGAAAAATACCTTGGTTGTAATATTACAATTCCTCATAAATCGGCAATCCTTCCTTTAGCTGACGAAGTTATTCTCGACTCGCATATTATAGGCGCGGCGAATACCTTATATTGGGAAAACGGAGAAGTTTGCGCAACAACAACAGATTTTTTTGGCTTTAGTATGGCATTGATAAAAGATAAATTCTTCATAGATAAAGGGAAAAACGTTGTTATTTTAGGAAACGGCGGAACTGCGCGGACAATAGCAATGTCTTTGGCGACAAATCCTCCGTTGCCGTTCTCTTCTCAGCCCAAATCACTGACTTTAGTCGGCAGAAACCCGCAAAAATTAAAAGAACTTGCGGATGAGGTAAATCATAAAACAAATTACTCCGTTTTTTATTCTACATTTGAAAATGCAAATGGGGTGATTGGTGAAGCTGACATCATAATAAACTGCACTTCGGTAGGACTGCATCCGAATATTGATGAGTCGCCGATTGATATTTGCGCGCTTAACTCCAAAACATATATTTACGACGCAATTTACAACCCGCTTGAAACAAAATTATTGCGTGAGGCTCGATTAAACGGAAATCGTACGCAAAACGGGCTTCGTATGCTTATTTGGCAGGCAATCGCATCATTTAAATGCTGGACAAAAATTAAAATAGAAGAAGCCGAATGCGACGAACTTGCGGCTGAATTGGAAGATTTACTTTTAAGAGGATTAGAATAAATGAAAAAACTTTTTTTAATATTGCTTTTATCAACTGCAGTCTTTGCATCGGATTTTGCAGTTGAAGCACTTAGCGCCGAGGCTATAGAAGACGATTTCGATATTGATAATGTTGAAGAAGCAATGCTTAATAATGACGAAGAAGACGATATTTCCGCTATAGAAGAACTCTTCTCGGCAGAATATGTGGTTGTTGCAGAAGAAACAATTGCCGTTAAAGAAACACAAATAACAGAAGAACCGGCAGAAGAAGTTATCGTTCAATTTACAGAAAATATTTTTGTTGATGAGCTTAGTTTTGAGACGGTAATAACAGAGCAGATGCTTAAAGACGGACTTCCGCGAATTATGTTTACTCTTGACGAAAACGCCCTTATTACTTGTCAATTTATAAACACAAACGAAGAAAAAACAATTCAAATTCTGTGCCTTGAAGGTAATCAGGTTTTTGAAGTTCAGACAAAATCAGAGCAGAAATTTATCAGCATTCGCGGTGATAAATTAAAAAAGGGCATTTACATTTTCAGAGTTTTATCGTCCGAAACCAAGACGCCGCTTTTCAGCAAGGCTTTTGTAATCGGTTAGATTTCTTATGACGAAAAACGGCGCATCAATCGGCGTTTGGCGAGCAAAAAGCGATATTATCTCTTTTTTGAATTCCTGTGGAGTTATATACGAAAAAATAGAGAACGAGAGCCTGTTGTGTGATTTTTCGCACGTGTTTTTGTTTGAAAAAGTATCGTCGAATTTCTTCAAAAAAGAGCAAACAATTCTTGACTTTACACAAAAAAAACGCAAAAAATTTGTTTTAAGTTTTATGCTTTCCGATGAACAAGTCGATGTTTTTTCATTTGTTGAAAACTTGTCGCTAATAACCTCAATTCCAATGAATTTAACTCGGCAATTTCCTGTGATACGCAAAGGTTATTTTGTAGGGCAAAAGAAACTTCCAGCCGAAGAAATTCCGCTCAGAGACCTTGGCGGCTTACAGCGACTCTTTATATTGTTGCTCAAAAGATTATTTCATTCTCAGGGTTTACCGCTTACACTGAAATCGTTTTCTCCCGACCCTGAAAAAATACCGCTTTTATTTAGAGTAGATACCGATTTTTGCGACCGCGATACAATCGAAAATTATTATGCCGATATTAAATGTAAAGAAACGCTTAAAACTTCGTGGTTTGTACATTGCAACGGCTTAATTGACAGCGGTATATTTAAGGCAGGGGAGAGCGACGAATTTGCTTTGCACTGTTTCTCGCATAAAGTTAAACCTACAAACGAAAATCTCGAAAAAGGTATAGAATTTCTTGTTAAAAACGGCAAAACTCCGTTTGGGTACAGTGCGCCTTACGGAGTGCGACGCGTAGGAGCCGACGTTTTTTTAAGGCAGAGGCATAATTTTGAGTATTCATCGGACTTCTCGTTTGCGGCTGACGCATTACCTTTTTGGGTTGAAGAGACTAAACTTTGGCAAATACCGATTTTCCCGCTTTGCGTGGGAAGTTTTAGGAGTGTTTGTACGGACGAAAGAAAAATAACGGCGGTTTTTGAACGCTATTTTGCACGTCAATTTCGCTACAAAATTCCGTTTGTTATTTATGACCATCCCGACCACAAGGAGTTTTCTCTTCTCAACAAAATTTTTGAAGCGGCAAATAAATATCCGATACTTCCAATGACTTTTTTGGAGTATGCCCGATTTTTGCAAGAGCGTAAAAACGCAAGTGTAAATTCGGATTTTCCGACAATTACCTTTTATCCAGAAAAAACAGGAGAGGAAATAACTCCTCTCCCCAAAATAAGCAGGTTTTCACCTCGGCTTATTAAAAATACAATAATTAACCGCCTTTACAGACGAACACACAAAGGCTAAGCTGTGGCGTTCGCCGCTTCCAACGCTGATTGTGTTTTGGCTATGTACTCGGCGACTTTGTTTTCTTTGCCTTCAAATTTTTTCAACAATTTCTTTGTTTTGTCTTCGTCAAGTTCGATTTTTGCCGCTTTGGTTATTTTTTTGTCGATTGCAAGCGACTTTAATGCGGCGGCGTTAAGCACAAACGCGTCTTCCTCTGATACTAAAACAATTTCGTTTTCGCCGTTTTCCATAACGTTTGCCTTTAGCGCGTAGCAAAGTTTTTCGGAAAAGCAACTGTTATCTTCAAGATGTCTCAAATGCAAATTGCGCACGTCGGCAACGCTTCCGATTTTGTAGTATCCGACGACCAAAAATTTGTCTTTTAATTTTGCGTTAGTCCCTTGGTATTTCGTCATAAGAAATACGTAGCCGAATTTTTGTTTTACGAATTTTGCTCTGTGCGGACTTGCCGAACAACTGTGAAGCCCGTAAGTTCCTGTTTCATAATTTGGATCGACGTCCGCCTGTTTTCCGTTTTTGATGGCAGTTGCCCGTATTGGCAAAGCAGATTTGTTATCTGCATCATAATGCACCAAAACACCTGTTTCTTTGTGCCTGTATCCTTGCCAAGCGGCGTTTTTAATCGTGATAGCGCCCATAAATTAGTCCTTTCCTGAAAATAAAAAAGAATAAGCCCGTCAAATTCGGACTTATACGTAGATTTTAAATTTTTCAAACACTTTAGTTTTTAAGAAAAATGTTTTCTTACAAGAGTAAAATATATTATTCCAACATAAAAAGTCAAGGGTAAATTTGTAGATTTTTGGTTTTGACAGTGCCGTGCGGGCGCGCCCAAATAGTATTTTAATCGCAAAATTGTAAAAAAAGGAGAGAAAATGTCTATTATTGAGAGCGCCAAAAATGCGAAACGAGCCGGAATAATTTTGTCGGCAATAGAAAGTGAAGTAAAAAATAACGCATTAAAAAAAATTGTCGATAGTCTAAAAAACCATAAAGAAGAAATTTTTAAGGCGAATGAGCTTGATATTCAAAATGCCCAAAAAGATAATTTGTCCGACCCGATTATTAAGCGCCTGAAATTCGATGAAAACAAACTTAACGATGTGATTTCAGGAATAGAGCAACTTATAAAACTTCAAGACCCTGTTGGCAAAACGCTTCTTTCAACGGAACTTGCAGATGGCTTGGATTTGTATCGCGTAAGTTGTCCGATAGGTGTAATCGGCGTAATTTTTGAAAGTCGCCCCGATGCTTTGGTGCAAATCGCAACGCTTTGCTTAAAAAGCGGAAATGCGGTAATACTCAAAGGCGGAAGTGAAGCGAAGAGCACGAATAAAATTCTTTTTAATATAATTTATAACGCAAGTTTGCAAGCAGAAACGCCGGAAGGTTGGGCGGTTTTGGCGGAAACTCGCGATGATGTTTCTGAAATGTTGAAACTATCCGATTATATTGATTTGCTGATACCTCGCGGTTCAAATGAGTTTGTAAAGTACATTATGGACAATACCAATATTCCTGTGACAGGACATAGCGACGGAATTTGCCATTTGTATATTGACGAAAGCGCCGAAATCGAAAAGGCGATAAAAATTACCGTCGATTCGAAAACACAATATGTATCTGTTTGTAATGCGCTCGAAACTCTGCTTGTGCATCAAAATATAGCCGAAAAGTTTTTTCCGCTCGTATGCGAAAAATTAAAAGAAAAAGGCGTAGAAATACGCGGCGACGAAAAAGCGCGAGCAATAATTTCCGATATAAAACTTGCCACCGACGAAGATTGGGCAACAGAATATTTGGATTATATTTTATCAATAAAGGTAGTTAAAAACTTAGACGAGGCGATTGAGCACATAAACAAATACGGAAGCGGACACACCGATGTTATTGTCAGCGAAAACAACGAAAATGTGAAAACGTTTATGAGTTTGGTGGATAGCGCCTGCGTTTTTCATAATTGCTCTTCGCGTTTCTCCGACGGTTATCGCTTCGGCTTTGGAGCGGAAGTGGGAGTAAGCACAGGGAAAATCCACTCACGCGGTCCTGTCGGGCTCGATGGATTACTGATTTACAAATACAAATTATTCGGAAACGGCGACATTGTAGCCGATTTTTCGGAAAACAGAAGAAAATTCACACACAAAAAACTAGAAAAAGGAGATAAGTAAATGTTTGAAGTTTCAACCGAGATAAATTTTGCCGCCGCTCACCATTTGCGCGAATATTGCGGTTCTTGTGAAAATCTTCACGGACATAATTGGCAGGTGAAAGCTGTAGTTCGCGCCGAAAAACTTAACAAAATCGGCTTGGCAATCGACTTTAAAATACTGAAGAAACATCTTAAAGCGGTTGTAGAAAAGCTCGACCATACGGATTTGAATTTGATTTTTATCGATATAAATCCGTCCTCTGAAAACATTGCAAAGTATATTTACGATGAACTTGCAAAGTCCTTAAAAAACGAGAGCGAAAGCGTTTGTGTTTACAGAATAGATGTTTGGGAAACAACGGGAAACTGCGCTTCGTATTTTGAATAGTAAAGATTTTGTATATAATTATACAAAAAAAAGCCCCTTCAATTATGACGGGGCTTTTTTTTTATTACATATCTTCAAGTTCTATACCTGCGGTTTCCTTTACTTTATTAAGAACAAAAAAGAAGCTGAATGCCGCAACAAAGGCGTAAATTCCGTAAACTCCGCCAAGCCCGAGGTTTTGCGCGAGCGGTGGAAATGTTGTCGAAACAAGAAAATTTGAAAGCCATTGAGCAAGTCCTGCCGCCGCCAAAGCAACGCCTCGAATTTTGTTGTTAAACATTTCGCCAAGCATTACCCAAAGGACTGGTCCCCAAGTTATTGCGAAAAATACTATGAAAAGATTAGCCAAAATCACCGCCGCGTAAGCCAAAGGTCCGCTTAAAACGGGATTTAGATTGTTGTCAATCGGCGCTTGAGCAAAAATTATCGCCATAGCAAGAAGCGAGGCGAACATTCCTGCACTTCCTGTGAGAAGCAAAGGTTTTCTGCCTACTTTATCTATAAGAAAAACGGCGACAATGGTTGCCAATACATTGATTGTACTTGTAAAAAGCGTGAGAGCGGTAGAGTGTTCTTGTCCAAATCCTATTGACTGCCAGAGCGTGTTTCCGTAGTAAAATATAACGTTAATTCCTACCAGCTGTTGCAAGGCGGCAATCGCAACACCTGCTAAAATAACAGGATAAAATCGCGTTTTACCTCTGTCATTTTTTCCTATAAGGTCTGCTAAATGAGACCTGCTTTCTACAACAATAGATTTTTTTATTTCATCGAGTTTTGTGTGAATTTTTTCTTCACGCACCGTTCGCGCAAGTACGTCAAAAGCTTCTTTAACTTTGTTTTTCGCCATCAAAAAGTGTGGGCTTTCGGGCAAAGTAAAAAGAAGCACACCATAGACAACAGCGGGAATAGCCTTTATCCAAAACAGCCAGTTCCAAGCGTCAAAGTCAAGCCAAAGCGTTTGTGGAATGCTTATTATTTTTCCTATAAAGAAATTATCGATTATGCTTGCCGCTAAAATTCCCGAAACTATGGCGAGTTGCTGGAAAGTTCCCAAACGTCCTCTGTATTGGCTTGGCGCGGTTTCGGCGATGTATCGGGGGATAACGATGTTTGCGCCTCCGATGGCAAATCCCGCTACAAAACGCCACCAGATAAAATCATAAAATCCGCTTGCCGCTCCTGCTCCGAGCGACCCGCAAAAAAACAGAAAAGCCGCCCATTTCATACATTTTACGCGCCCGATAAAATCTGACATCCGTCCGCCCAAAAAAGCGCCGATTGCCGCGCCTATAAGAACTACGGACACAGAAAATCCCGTTTGCCACGCTCCCGCCGCGAATTTATTCTGTATGGCGCCGACCGCTCCGTTTATTACAGATATGTCGAACCCGAATAAAAAACCGCCGATAGCCGCAATTGCCGCTATGCGAACGGAATAAAAAAGAGACGCTTTTTTTCTGAATGCCATTTTTATTTCTCCCTAATCTAAAAAGCCCGTCAGGGGAGAGGAAGCCGTTGCGCTTGTTTCACCTGCAAAACCTGCCAAAAATCCTTGCCGCCCTGCTTCGACCGCGTTTTTGAACGCTTGCGCCATCAGCACGGGATTGTCGCTTGCAGCAATCGCCGTGTTCAAAAGCACTGCCGCCGCGCCCATTTCCATTGCTTCGCAAGCCTGCGATGGTTTTCCGATACCTGCGTCAACAATTATCGGCGCGGATATTTCTTCTATCATTATGCGAATGGTGTCGCGTGTTTGCAATCCTTTGTTTGAGCCGATAGGCGCGCCCAAAGGCATTACCGCCGCCGCGCCCGCCGCCGCCATTCGCCGACCCATAGCCAAATCGGGTTGCATATAGGCGAAAACCGCGAAACCTTCAGCCGCCAAAATTTCGGTTGCTTTTAATGTGTCCAAATTATCGGGAAGCAAGTACTTTGTATCCTTAATTACCTCAATTTTAATCCAGTTGCCATATCCCATTTCGCGTGAAAGACGAGCTATTTTTACTGCTTCTTCGGCAGTTCGCGCGCCCGAAGTATTAGGCATAAGTTGTTTGTTCTCAGGAATATACGATATTATCGAATGGTCTTTTTTGCTGAAATCCACGCGCCTTAACGCGACCGTGATTATGTCGCAATTTGCCGCTTCCAAAATATCTTTTATCATTTTTTCGTCGCGGTATTTTCCCGAGCCCGTCAAAAGTCGAGATGAGAATTTTTTGCCCGCAAGTTCCAATATATCTTCCATTATCCGCCTCCGACAAAACTTAAAATTTCTATATTATCGCCGTCGTTTATCACTTTTTCGTCAAAATTCACTCTTTTTAGTATTTCACCGTTGTATTCTATTACGACCGTATCAAATAATATGTCTCTTTCTCTAAGCAAATCACCGACGGTTTTAGATGTAATATCTGTTTCTGTTGCGTTAATTTTACATTTCATTTTTATTTACCCTCTTTATTACCTAAAAGCGAAAGCACAGCCATTCTTGTAGCTACTCCGCAGGTTACTTGATCCAGTATCACGCTTCTGCCGCAGTCCGCTACTTCCGAAGCGATTTCTACGCTTCTGTTTATTGGACCGGGGTGCATAATTATTGCGTTTTCTTTCATTTTTTTCATTTTTTCCACGTCAAGTCCAAACAGCTGTCGATACTCGCGAACAGACGGAAAAAGTCCGGTGTCTTGCCGCTCAAGTTGCAGGCGCAAGAGCATTACCGCGTCGGCGTTTTCTATTGCTTCGTTTACGTCGGTGGTTGTCTTAACTCCAAGCAATTCAGGATGTTGCGGCAGAAAAGTTGAAGGTCCGCACAAAATTACGTTCATTCCCAAAGTCTTCATTCCCCAAACATTGCTTCGGGCAACGCGGCTGTGAAGAATATCGCCGATTATCGCGACATTTACGCCTTCCAATCGCCCGAGTTTTTGACGGATTGTCATTATGTCCAAAAGCGCTTGGGTCGGGTGTTCGTTAAATCCGTCGCCCGCGTTTATTATGGTCGCCTTTGAAAATTTTGTCAAAAATTCGGGAACGCCGCTCGCAGAATGCCGCACAACTATCATATCGATGTTCATCGCTTCTATGTTTTGCACGGTGTCTTTGAGCGTTTCGCCCTTGCTTACCGAACTTCCCGAAACCGAGAAATTAAGCGGATTTGCCGAAAGCCTTTTTTGCGCGAGTTCAAAAGAAATGCGCGTGCGCGTAGAATTTTCATAAAATAAGTTCACGACGGTTTTTCCTTTAAGCGAATCGGTAATTTTGTTTTCGCTGTTCAGAATTTCGTAATAATTATCCGCCGTATCCAATATTTTAATAATATCCTCTTTGCAAACGCCTTTTAAACCAAGCAAATGTTGGATTTTCAGCACATTTTTCTCCGCGTTAATATCCATTTTTACGACACCAAATCCCTGATTGCTTTGTCGAAACTCGCGGCTTTCGCCTTTGCTTTTGCTTCGTTTTCAGCAAAAGTAGAAGCGTAAAACTTGATTTTCGGCTCGGTTCCCGACGGTCTTGCCGTAATTATCGTTTCGTCCGCAAGAATAAACTGCAAAACGTTGGATTTCGGCAGGTCTATTTTTGCTTTTACCGCGCCGTCGGGCGATTTTACTTCCGACGACTGATAATCTTTTACTTCGGCGACTTTAATTCCGTTGATTTCGGCAGGGATTTTTTCACGCAAGCCTTTCATAATTCCCGCCATTTTTGCAATTCCGGCTTGTCCTTCAAAGTCAAGATTTATGAGCGTTTCTTGGAAATATCCGAATTGCGCCCACAATTTATTGAGCTGTTGCAAAAGAGAACGTCCCTCGCTTCTGTGGAAAAGAGTCATTTCGGCAGTCATTACCGCCGCGCTTACCGCGTCTTTGTCGCGAACGTGCGTTCCTATTAAATAGCCGTAGCTTTCTTCGCCGCCGAACAAGTATTCGTAGCCGTCGTTGCCTGTTTCAAATTCGCGGATTTTTTCGCCGATATACTTAAAGCCCGTAAGGACGTCAAAGCAAGCCGCTCCGTAATGTTCGGCGATTTTTCTTTGAAAGTTCGTTGTCACAATTGTTTTTATAAACGCAGGCTTTTTAGGCAGTGTTCCGAGCGCTTTTTTCGATGAGAAAATGTAATCCGAGAGAAGCGCGCCCAACTGATTTCCCGTAATAAGCACGAATTCGCCGTTTTCGTCGGGAACTGCAATTCCCAAGCGGTCTGCGTCGGGGTCGGTTGCAAGAATTAGGTCTGCGCCCACTTTTTTGCCCAAATCAAGCGATAATTGCAATGCTTCTTTTTCTTCGGGATTGGGTTTTTTTACGGTTGAGAAATTGCCGTCGGGCGCTTTTTGCTGTTCTACCCAAATTACGTCAATTCCCATTTCTTTTAACGCGCGCTCAACAGGCATTGCTCCCGCTCCGTGAAGAGGAGTGAAAACAACTTTTACGTCTTTTCCTTTTTCTCTTATGAGTTGCGGGCGAATGCAGAGGTTTTTCACCATATCAATGTATTTTTTATCGATTTCTTCGTCGATTTTTACGATTGAACCGTTTTTGAAAGCTTCGTTTTCGTCGATTGCTTTAATTTCTTCCACCGAATTTGCCAAGGCGACAATCGCGTCGTCGTGCGGAGGCGTTACTTGGCAACCGTCGCTCCAATACACTTTGTAGCCGTTGTATTTGGGCGGATTGTGCGAAGCCGTTACTACAATTCCCGTGGTTGTTTTAAGCTCGCGCACGGCAAAAGAAAGTTCGGGCGTTGGGCGAAGCGACGAGAATAAGTACGTTTTAATTCCGTTGCCTGCAAGCACTTTTGCGGCTTCGAGCGCGAACAAATCCGAGTAATTTCTGCTGTCGTAAGCGATAACCGCCGATGGATTTTCGATTTTCTGATTTACTATGTAAGTCGCCAAGCCTTGCGTTGCTTTTTGAATGGTATAAGAATTTAGACGATTATATCCGCCGCCGATTACGCCGCGAAGACCGCCTGTTCCAAATTCCAAGTCCTTAAAAAATCTGTCTGAAAGTTCTTCCAAGTTCTTTTCTGCAATCAATTTTTCCACTTCACCGCGAAATGTCGGGTGCTTTTCCTTTTGCACGTAGGCTTGTGCTTTTGCCAAAATTTCTACATCACTCATAAAAAACTCCTCTTCTTAAAAGTTTGTTTTGCGGCAGTGTAAATTAAGCCCTGCCGTAAATTTGTATCATTTTTTTCAAATCATCCATTGTTTTCTTGTTTACATCGCTCCATTTAAAGCGCCACGCCCAGTTTTTGTCGTTCACTGTTCCGGGAACGTTAAATCTTGCCTCGCTTCCAAGCCCCAACAAATCGGGTAATTGCAAAACCGCGTAAACCGAACGCGCCGCCAATACTTCTCTTATTATTTTGCCCGATACCTCGTCGTCGTTTTTTGCTTGGATATAATTTTTTACGCGCTCTTTTGTTTGCTCGTCGAGGTTGGAATACCACCCCAAAACCGTATCGTTGTCGTGCGTTCCCGAATACATAACGCTTTGGCGGTTGCAGTTGTAAGGCAAGTAATAATTGTCGGGATTGCCGTCGAATGCGAATTGGAAAATCTTCATTCCGCAGAGATTTTGGCTGTCGCGAAGTTTGTTTACCTCGTCGGTTATTATGCCCAAATCCTCGGCGATAAGTTCAATTCCGTCTATGTTTTTGTAGATATTCGCAAAAAAGTCGTCGCCCGGTCCTTTTTCCCAAACGCCAACCTTTGCCGTTGTCGCCTTGCCGTCTATCGCCCAGAACGACTCGAACGCGCGGAAGTGGTCAATTCGCACCATATCGTTATAGAAAAACGAGCGCTTCATTCTTTTTACCCACCAATCGTAGCCTGTCGCCTTGATTTTTTTCCAACGATAAAGCGGCGTTCCCCAAAGTTGTCCGTCTTCGCTGAAATAATCGGGAGGCACTCCTCCCACTCTTGCCATTTCGCCTTTTGTGTTTAGTTCAAAAATGTCTTGGTTTGCCCAAACGTCGCTGCTTTCGTATGATACGTAATAGGGGATGTCGCCAAAAATGCGCACGCCTTTATCTGCGGCGTATTTTTTCATATCAAACCACTGCGATTGGAAAATAAACTGTATAAAACGGTAGTAATTCAGCTCTTTTTCGTTCTCTTTTGCATATTTTTCGAGGGTCGCTTTGTCGTATTTCGCGTAATTTTTATCCCAATTACACCAGCGAGGCGTGCCGAATTTTTTGGAAAGCGACAAAAATAACACATACGGCTCAAGCCAAGAATTTTCGTCTCTGCAAAAATTAATGTATTCCTGATTTGGCGTAAATTTTTCAAACGCCTTTCTGAAAATCTTGTCTTTGTCTTTAAACACTTTGTCGAATTCCACTGAATTTTCAGAGTATTTTGTGGTTTTAGGAACATCGCTTTCCTGCAGATATCCCCAATTTTTCAGTGTTTCAACGGATATTAAAATTTGATTTCCCGCGAAAGCGCTTGGCGAACTGTAAGGCGAATTCCCGAAAGCAATAGGTCCCGTCGGACAAATTTGCCAAATTTTAACGCTGTTTTGCGAAAGTAAGTCGATAAATTTCTTCGCCTCCGCACCCATATCGCCTACTCCGAATTTGCCGGGAAGCGCTGTAATATGTAAAAAAATTCCCGCTGAACGACTAGTCATAAATTTCCTGTTTTTTTGGGTTAAATGCAACTCATTCGGCAATAAAATACTATATTTTCAAATAGAAAAGCTACATTAAGACAAAAAACATAAATTTTCAGAGATTTTGACTATTCATAGCTTAAAAAAATAATCCGCGACAACGGCAAAAAGCCCGACGAGCATCTGAACTTTAAGCACGTCCGCCGCCTTTTTGTATTCCGTTTTCCCGAAATATTTAAGATACAAAAAATGCAACGGCGCAACAAAAGAAGCAGTTATTAAGATATAAGTCGCTCCCAAAAATCCAAACAAAAACGGGAGCGGAGCAATCGTAGCAAACGCTATAAATTGCAGGAAGATAACTACCTTCACATAACTTAAAGGAATACTTGAAGTAGTGCGTAATCCCGCCGCCTTGTCGCCCTCTTCGTCAGCTAAGTCTTTTACAATCTCACGAGCGAAATTCGCCAAAAACGCAAGGATTGCAGGATAGAGTATTTTCTCAAGATTTTCGCCCAACCCGCCAAAAATAAGCGTGTATGCCGTAAGAGCCGCAACAAGCAAATTCCCCGCAAAAGGCGTTGCTTTCAGAAAGAGCGAGTATAAGGTAAGAAGCAAAAGCGGAATAATCGTAGCAATTCCTATTATCGGAGACGATAAAAAGCCCGCAACTATCGAAAAAATAACGCAGATAACCGCGAAGATTACAGCAGTTCTTAAACTTATCTTATTTGACGGAAGCAAACGGTCGGGGTGAGATATTTTGTCGGTTTTTACGTCCTTAATATCGTTGATGATATTGCCGTATCCAAGCGCGAAAAATCCTGCCAAGACCCTGAAAATCAAATCGCTTATCGCTAAATTGCTATTGCAGTAAAGCCAACCGATTGCTATTCCGACTGCCGCCATAAGCGCGTTTTTTAAGCGGATTATCCGAAAGAAGTAAAGCAGGTTTTTCATTTGCCGTTATTCCATAAACATTGCGTCGCCGTAGCTGAAAAATCTGTATCGCTCATCAACCGCGGTTTTGTACGCGGCGAGGATTTTTTCTCTCTCGTAAAACGCCGAAATCAAAAACATAAGCGTGGACTCGGGCAGGTGAAAATTGGTAATCAATGCCGAAACCGCCTTAAATTTGTATGGCGGAATAATCATAATATTGGTTGAATTATTGCCGCTTTTTATTTTTCCGTCCACACACGCGCTTTCCAAAGTCCTAACAACAGTTGTGCCGACGGCGACAATTCGCTTTTTCGCTTCAAGCGCCTCGTTAAGCGCGGCGGCGGTATCTTTTGAGACGTAATATTCTTCGGAGTGCATATTGTGTTCGAGCGGATTGTCGGTTTTTACAGGCTTAAAAGTCCCTATTCCGACCTTTAGCGTGATAAAAAGCAGTTTTATGCCTTTTGCTTTAAGTTTTTCGAGCAATTCCTCCGTAAAATGAAGCCCTGCCGTGGGCGCGGCTACCGATCCCGCCTCTTTGGCGTAAACCGTTTGATAGTCGTCGTTGTCTTGTTCGTCGGCGCGGCGGTTCATATAGTGGGGGAGAGGAATTTCGCCGTAATCGTCGAGGATTTCGTAAATGTTTTGCGAGAATTTCACGGTTTTAATGCCGTCGTCTTCCGCTTCGTCAATAACTTCAAATTCAATCGTTTCGTTTTTTTCGAGCGACAGTTTTGTGCCGATTTTTAAGCGTTTTGCAGGTTTTGCAATAACTTCGGCGGTAAAATCGTTCAAAATATTCAGAAAAAGAAACTCAATTCTTGCCTTAGTGTCCGTTTTTTGTGCAAAAAGGCGGCATTGCAAAACTTTGGTGTCGTTAAAAACCAAGACATCGCCTTTGTCTAAAATATCGACAATTTCATAAAATTTATTGTGCGAAATCTCGCCCGTTTCTTTTTTTATGTGCATAAGTCGCGCTTCGTCCCGTTTTTCGAGCGGGCGGTCGGCAATTAGTTCCTGCGGTAGGTCGTAAAAAAAATCGCTTGTTTTCATTTTTATCCTTGTTTTGTTTTAAATATTCAACGGAAAATACTAACTGTTTTTAACACTTTTCCGATAAAACCCTCTAAACAAGAGGATTTTACAAAAAAGAACAAAATTAACATTTTTAATAAAACAAGGAGGATTTAATGGAAAAACAACAAAAGAAGCCGCAAAGCGCGATAGTAGCCCGCGTCAGCGAGCCGATAGGCATTGCGCAAGTTGTGGTAATTATTAACGCACAATACCAACAAAAGAGCGAAGCGCAAGCGAGCCTACAACGGCGAAGCCGCGCTCACAAGAAAAAACTTTTTAATTTAAGTAGCGTATCCTGCGTAGCGGAACGAAGAGAAGCGTCTCGCATAGATAGCGGTTTTTCTTGTGAGCGCGGCGGAGCGGCTGTTGGAGGGAGGGGTAATGAGAGAGGTTAAATTTCGCGGGAAAGACGAAAGTGGCAGTATGCATATTGGGTATTTACATAAGATTTGGGACAATTTCGGCATCTACAACGGCGAATATTCGCCGTTGTAGATTAAAATTCTGCCCGAAACCATTGGGCAATACACGGACTTAAAAGACAAGAACGGCGTTGAGATTTACGAGTGAAGATACTCTTCGTTTGTATAGGTGGGCGGTTTGCTATTCTCACACAGAAGCATACGAAGCAATCTGTCGATATTTCGGCGAAGAGAAAAAATAAACTTTATGAAAGGTGGTTTTATGGTTTTCGGGATTTTAGAATGCGCAAAATGCGGAAGTGATGTATTAGTCAATCGCGAATTCCACAATAAGCAAGTTCGGTCTGGTAGCTTGTTTGTTTGTGGGGCTTGTAAGTTATTCTTTGTTCAAAAACAAAACAAAGGAGTAAATGAATGACCGCAATAACTTTACTATTCGATTTGCTTTCGTTTATCGTCGGTTCAGGAATTCTTGCCGCAATAGTTTTTGTATTAGTTAAAACATCTCACAAGTTTCAGTAGGAGGGTTAAATGAACGAAATAAAACTGAGCGGCACAGTTTGCCGCAACTCAATCAAAGTATCGCAGTCGCGCACAGGAACAAAGTTTGTGTCGTTTAATATATACTACACAGCCGACACATCTACGGCACAACGGCAAAATGCTTTCTGCGTATAAATAAATATTTTATACGCAATGAGTTTTACCCATTAGACGACATCGAGGTTGTCGGAAAACTCATAATAGAGCCAAACCGCGACCCGTATATTTACGCAACAAAAGTCAGCGTAATAAAGAGCAACGCCGATAAGTGCCAAACACTTTACAATCAATTGGAAACAGACAACGTTAAAGATTTTCTCTTGAACGCCTGCAAAGTGCTTAGTGTGCCAAAAGAAGAAGCGCAAAAACTTGAAAGCACATTAGAAAAACTGCCTAATATATTTGGCGAGCTAACACAATTGAAAAGCAATAAAACGCCACAGCACATAATCGACAAACAAACGAAACACAATCAACGTCGCCACGCAGAATACTTAGAATATCAACGTAAATACAGAGAGCGCAAACGCGCAGAAAGGAAAGCACAATATGCTTGAAACAATAATCGACCGCTACTTAGCAGACTGCCTAAAGCAAGGCAAAGACAGAAAATACTATTTTCGCTCATTCTTACTATACTTCGCAGACAAGCCAACCACTTGGCAAAACTTCTGCGCTTGGTATATGGACGGAATAAACAACAACCTCGAAAAGAAATACGCCGCCGAAACACTTTACACAAAGTGGTGCTTAATAAAAGCGGCATATACTCACTCCGTAAATATCGGGCTTATCGAAGAGAAAGACAACCCATTCTACAAACGCGTCTTGCCTCCGTCAATGAAACAAGCAATGAAACGCAAACGCATAGACGAACACAAGCCCGTCATAGCAAATCACGCCGTAATCGAGAACTTCCTCGTTTTCTTCCTCAAAAGAAAAAGTGAAGAAACAAACGTGCGCCTGATAGCACTGCTTGCATATTACACAGGAATGCGCGTTAATGAAATATGCACTCTTAAATGGACAGACATAAAAACAAACTGGCTACACCTGCAAAACACAAAAGAGCGCAACCCACGCAAAGTATCACTTGACGATAACGCACTTTCCGTAATTGCAGAGGCAAGAAATATAAGCGCAAAATACGAACACGTATTCCCATCATCCGAAAACCCCGCCAACAGTGTGTCTCCCAAAGTAATCGCCGTTCTTATAGCCCGTCATTGGCGCGCCTATCGTAAAGCCAACAAGGACGCCGACTTTAATTTCTCATTTAAGTCGCTTCGCACAGCCTACATTCAAGCGGCGCAATTTAACGGACACACTATTGAGGGAATTAAAAAACAAGTTGGACACCGTTCCGTATATATAACCGACTACTCATATAACGGCTCGGCTTGCACTCGCAGTATAAACGACTTCTCTACAAATCCAAAGAACGAAGTCATTCACGAACTATCAAAAATGCTGCGCACAGAGATAATTCAAGAAGAAGTAATCGGTCTTGACCTGCCGCGTTTCCTCGCCGCAATAAAAGAACATATTCGTGTCTCAACGTAGCGAGGGCGGGAACAGACTGGCAGTCGAGGCGAGCGCGTATGCGCGGAATACGTAAAAAGTAGCAGAGGCGATAGTATCGTATGTATGCGTATTCTAATCGATAGTGTGCGAGTGGTGATGATGAGAATTAGGTATTGGTGTTATATATAATAGTTCCCTACATAATGGGACGGCGGGCGCGGCTACAAAACGCAGTTCTTTGACAAGATTAAGATAAAAGCGATAGAAGACTTGCGCGATTAGTGGTAAAGAAAGTATTTTACGGTAGAGGGAAAGGAAAGGTCTATGAAAGGTTTATTAGAGCATTTGGCGTCAGCGTGCAATGTTATGTTAGGTGGTGCATTTATTGGTGGTGTGGTATTTAACACTTTGGGAGCTGGTCAAGATTTTCGGAATGCCTGTATCGGATTTGCTCTTATGCTTATCTTTTTACTTTTAGGTTGTTTCTTAAAACTGAAAGGGGGTAAATAATGGAAACGATGTTGATTATGGGTGGTGGAACGGCGGCGGCTGTTTTGCTTGTAGGTATCGGCGCAATGATAGCGGACGACCGAATAAAGAAACGAGAAGAAGCGGCAAAGTTAGCCGCTTAACAACAAAACAGGCAGGGGCATTCGCTCCTGCTTCTTTCAAACAAACAGAAAACAAACAGAAAACAAACAGAAAACAAACAGAAAACAAACAGAAAACAAACGCCTGAAAGTAAGGCGTTTGCTTTTAACACATCGTGTCGTTTGGCACGAGAAAGGTGGTATTTATGGGAAGAGTTAATAAAAGAAAAAACGTTAAATGGCGCGAATATATAGAACTTTTGCAAGAAGACTATACGCCTTATTATAAATGGTTTTGGGAAGGAAACGCTTCTATCTATTGGGCAGGCATTTATGGACACAGCGATTACAACAAAAGTTATGTGTGTCCCAATACTAATTATTATTGGAACCGTTGCAAAAAATTAATGGACAAATACAAAAAAGCGCGAGGGACTTGCGTTTGAAAGTGGATAAAAAGTATTTTAACATAGAAGAGGAGATATTTCTATGAAGTTGGACAAAGCGAAAACAAAGGAAGCGGCAGGCGGTTATTTTTTAAGTATCAGCGTTGCCGCTTTTGCGGGGGGTGTTATCGGTGGCACATTCGGAACTGATTTTGATACGTTGCAAATATTTACAGGTGTTATTTTTGCGGGTGTGCTTTTTATTATCGGGATACTTCTGAAAGGGGGTAAGTAATGGAAACGATGTTAATTATGGGCGGCGGAATGTCGCTTTTGGGTGTAGCAGTCTTGGTTTTTGTAAACAAAATGAAAGACAGCGACTAATAAAACATTCAAACAGGCAGGGGCATTCGCTCCTGCTTCTTTCAAACAAACAACGAATAACAATTTGACAAACGCCTGAAAGTAAGGCGTTTGCTTTAACACATCGTGCATAATTTGCACGAAGAAAGGAGATTTGTTATATGCAACGAGTAATCAACTGGAACAATTACGCCAACTTCAACGCAACAGAATTTAACTGCCGATGTGGCTGTGGAGCAGGCG
>Ga0131853_10001874_pt1 | contig 37477 bp, 42 predicted proteins | sample TergutLab28metaG_FD_92764 | JGI IMG/M metagenome (GOLD analysis project Ga0131853, IMG submission 92764) | Labiotermes labralis P1 segment gut microbial communities from Petit-Saut dam, French Guiana - Lab288 P1 (version 2) (version 2) | ecosystem: Host-associated > Arthropoda: Insects >... | reverse complement strand
TTGATTATGGTCATTTACTTTATATTTTTTACTGGCACAGTTCGCTGCAGATTGGTGGAACACCCACTAGCACACAACTGGACTACCCACTAGCGGATTGATGGTGCTAAAGAGCCGTAATACTCATTTAGGTGCGTGGATTGAAATGATAATTCCGTCGAATATATTGTTGGATATGTTTGTCGCACCTTGTTTAGGTGCGTGGATTGAAATTCGACAAACCCTCGCGACACAGGATAACCATGCTGTCGCACCTTGTTTAGGTGCGTGGATTGAAATTGGAAAAGAAATTGAGGACTTGCTAGATGATTTTGGTCGCACCTTGTTTAGGTGCGTGGATTGAAATAGGAAATGGGCGCAACCCATGACGAAGTGATGTTGTCGCACCTTGTTTAGGTGCGTGGATTGAAATAAGTTGATCTTCTGTCGCTGATTGCGATAACTGTGTCGCACCTTGTTTAGGTGCGTGGATTGAAATAAAAAATCTGGCGTGATCGTAGATTTAAAATTGCTGTCGCACCTTGTTTAGGTGCGTGGATTGAAATTGACGATCCGGTGACTCGTTCCGCGCCCTGCTCGGGTCGCACCTTGTTTAGGTGCGTGGATTGAAATACTTTTTGTGTCGAAATGTAGATAGCATTCTTCTGTCGCACCTTGTTTAGGTGCGTGGATTGAAATAAAATTAAGGCATAACGACACATATTTCTAATTTGTCGCACCTTGTTTAGGTGCGTGGATTGAAATTCAGTAAACTCCTCTAGTGTCCCGAAAAAGCAACCGTCGCACCTTGTTTAGGTGCGTGGATTGAAATAATCCGACAAGGACTATTAACCTGAACCAACAAGGTCGCACCTTGTTTAGGTGCGTGGATTGAAATGCCACGTCATGAAGAAGACACAGAAGATAGCGCATGTCGCACCTTGTTTAGGTGCGTGGATTGAAATTGATCCTTTTGACATAAAGTCTTTGTCAAGTTTGGTCGCACCTTGTTTAGGTGCGTGGATTGAAATTATGCAGTGATCATCATCAGTAATAACAACGGCTGTCGCACCTTGTTTAGGTGCGTGGATTGAAATTACAAAAAAAGCTCATCGTGCATCACTCGGAATTGGTCGCACCTTGTTTAGGTGCGTGGATTGAAATAGAAGTATGCCGTTCCTTGATGAGAGTTTTTATCTGTCGCACCTTGTTTAGGTGTGTGTGGCGAAATACCGACACACTGTCAAGTTTTGCAAAAATAAGAAAATACAACGATAGTATAGAATGGAGGAATTTCAGTGAATGTTATTAGTTATCCCTCAATAGAGGAAATTAGAAATTTCAAAACACCGATGACTGATGGGGAATGGCAGGTTTATGATTATTTTAAAAAAGGGTTAGAGTGCTTGACTGGAAGATTTTTTGAATTACACGTTCAACCCAATATTAATGGTGATCGCCCAGATTTTGTTATTCTTGAAAAGTCAAATGCTACCTCAGGAGGTGGAGTATGGATCATTGAGGTTAAAGATTGGAATCTAGCTTATTATAATGTGAATGGTTCTGGTAATGAATGGTCTTTAAAAAATAATAAAGCGAAAATTGCAAGTCCATTCCAACAAGTGTTGAAATATAAAAATAATTTGTTTGAGAAGCATTCTCTTGAATTATTACGTGAGAAGTTCAAGAATGAATCGATATATGGGCTAGTCAGAACGGCAGTGTTCTTGACCTCAAGTACATACAGACTTTCTAAAGATGAACTTTCAAATACTCATCGATTTACTAAGATATTTGATGTGAATTCTTTTGGTGATTTTTCTATTTTAGAAAATTTTATGAGCATAAGAACATCACAACTGAATGATACACTGTATAGAAGCATTGCCCAATATCTGCTACCTATTAGTGCTGAGATTGAACAAAGAGAAGTTAAATTTGATGATCAACAGCGCTCTATTATAAAAACCACAAACAAACGATTGAAATTCCATGGCATAGCCGGAAGCGGTAAAACAGAGGTTTTAGCTAAGCGGATTTCAATGGCTCTTGATGAAGAATTAGAAGTACTAGTACTAACTTTTAATATTACCCTAAGGAATTATTTGCAGGATCGTATACGAAATAGTGCAAGGAAAACAATTAAGAATAAAAATTTAACTATTAGTAATTATCATGAGTATTTTGCTACTGAAGCGAATAACTGTGAAAAAAAGTTGTCATATGATGTTTACGATGATTGGGCAAAGCTGTCCTTTTTTGAAGGAGGTAGTCCTCGTCGATATGATGCGGTCTTTATTGATGAGGTTCAAGATTATGAAGAAAATTGGTTGCGGATTGTAGAAAAATATTTTCTGAAAGAAGATGGTCTTTTCATGGTGTGTGGTGATGTTTCACAGAATATTTATAAAAAAGAGATGGGAATTGACAAGTTACCAATTATCCCCCACATGAATTGGAAGTGGAGAGGATTAACGAATTCTTATCGTTCTAAAGGAAATGTGTTGGAAGTGGCGCAGGTTTTTGAAAAAGAATATCTCCCTGAAATATCTGAGGAAGCATTTGTATCTTTGTCGGAATTAGGTATTGCGGAAGGTCAAGGGGTACTCGATTTCAGCCTTGATATTTCACAAGTCATTTATTATAAAATTGAGAAAGAACAAATAACGCAAGGGATTATTGCTATTGAAAAATATTTAATTGAGGAGCGAATCTCTCCTAATGATTACACTTATTTAGCTTATAGCAAGGCGATTCTTCGTGAAATTTTTGATATAATACAGGAAAACTTCAGGAAAATGAATGAAAAAGGTATCAATCGTACTTTTGTAACTAATAAAGAATTTAAGATGATAGAAAAACGTTCTAATGAGGAATGGGCATTAATAAAGAAAAATCCAAAACTTGAATTTGAAAGGGAAATTAGCAATAGTTATGAACAATTGTTGAAAAAAAATATTAAAAATTTTGAGCGATTGCTGAAAATAAATTTTCGAAAAAATTCCGGACATACAAAATTATCAACAGTTCATAGCTTTAAGGGTTATGATGAAGATGTAGTAGTTTTAGTTCTGACAGATAAGAAAAATGGATTAAGTCCAGAGGAAATTTATACTGGAATAACTCGTGCAAAAAAGAAGTTGTTCATCTTAGATCTTAGTACTAGTGCTTTTGAAATATTTTTCCGAAGAAATAGTACAGTAATTTAAATTATGAATATCAGCGATATTGATCAGTTTAAAATGAAAATACAGTGGTCAAAAAGTTGCTTTATTTTTGCAAAGCACCTCAAACAACACACCGTTTTTGGGTTATTTTGATGATATCTGTTCCGTAAGAGGTTGTAATTCGGATGGAAAGCGGTATAATGAAATTAAGACAAGAGACGATCGAAGGTTTCCAATAATGCTAAAGAGAGGGTGACGGATGTGAGTAGATTAGAGGTTTATAATGTGGGCGAAGAGGTTGAGAGGGTAGACATTGATGATCAAAAGCGAACGAACATTGAAAAGATTTTTGACAGGTTGCTGGGGGAGGATTCGAAGTTAAAGCATTCAAGAATAGTCTGTACGCTTGCGTCAGATCAGCAGAGGTCTGATGTGTTGCTCTATGATTATGACAAAGCGAAAGAAGACTTTTCACTTGAAATTTTTGCATCTAGCCTGCTCCAAGCTGAGATGAGAAAATCAGGTGATGGGCGGAAGAAGTCAATTCCGGCAGGGCATTTGTTTATTAGTCAAGCAGCAAGTCGACTGTTGTTATTGAAGCTTGAAGGAACAGAAGGCATTGATTTAGGAACGTATGAAATTAAACCTCAGCTAGGAACGGATGCTGGTTATTATAAGATTTGTATCTTTGAAAATGACTTTGATAATATCATCATTGTGGATAAGAATACGAAAGCAGCAAAATACTGGGTAGAAAGTTTTTTGGATTTGTCTAGGCAACGAGATGATGCGTTAAATACAAAAGAGTTAATTGCATTAATCAAAAGTGATGAACTGTTTTCAGATGACATCGTAAGTGCACCGAACATCAAACAAATAAGACTTGCGACGGAAGATTATTTATTTGAGAATAAAGTATTTGATAAAGAAAAACTGATTCATACTCTCAATCAACTCGAATTGATTGAGGTGAAAGATGAGGATGAGTTTTTCTCGGATCAAGCCGCGTTGATTGATTCTGAGTTCACGGTTTCTGAGAGCGAGTTGAATAGGGAATACAAAAAAACGCTGCAAGTTTCTGAGGATACGAAACTATCTACCAATAATTTCGTGAAGCTTAGGCGTGAGAATGGCATCAAAATTGAAGATGGCTGGCTTAGTGTGAGGGTCGAAAGTGCGTTTTTGGAAAACATTAAAAATGAGTTAGGTGATTGAGGATGAAGCAGTTGGATGGGCACTGGCAACATCAAGCTTATTATTTGAAGGATACTAGCGAGAATAGAAGAATATTAAGTGATCTAAAAGAAAAGCGGCAAGCTTTTAATTTTGTGACTTTTGATGAACTTTTAGCGATTTATAGCAATGCGACTGAAAACAGTGCGTTTTTGCTTTTAGAATCAGATTACATGGAACGTCAAGATCATTTCAATGACATTTGTGAAAAGCTTTCTGTAAAAAAATACGAAGAGCCTTTATTTCTTTACGATGATCCAACTGAAACAGATTTTATCGAGGTTGATGTTGCTGATGAAGTGGCGATCTATGAGGCGGTTCTTGCTGCGAATAACCTTGATATGAAGGTTGAGAAATCGAAGTTAAGGGTTTCGGTTAATGTGTTTGAACTGTTGAGAAGGACTGAGCGAGTAAAGTGGGTACAGAATATCTATGTGCTGCTCTTTTTGGCTAATAGCTCTGCTTATGAGAAGGGGAATTTTATTTTTTCTGTGCGCTCTGAAAAGAGTGAGGAGCCTTTTGAGCTGAGGTTGTCATTCATGGAGCCGGAGGGGCTTCGGTTATATCCGTTGTATGACTGGGTTGTAAACGATGAGCTGGATACGAACGCTTACCAAACGAAGCTGAAAGTCGTGAGAGAGGTGGTTGCAAAGGTAAAATCTTTTTCTGATGTTGAGGGGTTGTTGGAGAAGTCCAAGTCGGCGTTTAATCGCATTATTTCGGATAAGACGGAAAACTATTTTGAGCAAGTGAATCGGTTAAAGGATGATTTTTTAACGATTAGCAATTCCATGGCTAGGTCTTATAAGGCTGTGCACACTCAGATGATTGGTTGGTTGGCTGCGGTTGCGATTTATGTTTACAGCGAGGTGAGTCAGACGGATGACCAGAATGATTTATGGGTCAGGCTGTTTTGTGCTTCTTCTTCGGAAAGGGCTCAGGTTGTGCTGGCGATGTTATTGTTGGCGCTTGGTGTGATCATCGCGATCTTTTGTCGTAACATTTATCAGAATAAGCAGGAGTATCGGCAGTTGAAAAAGTTTTATACGGATACGTTGTATTTTACTGATGAGAATTTTGAGGGGTATATTAAGGCGCCGCGGGTTGAGTGGCCGTATCGGGTGTTGTTGGGGGTTTTAGTTGTGTTGGTTTTGGTTCGGTTGGTTTTGGCTTTTTTGTAGAATCGAGACTAGTTATTTCCTCGGAAATTTTAGGTTCACTTTTAGTAAGTGATCCTTGAGATCACTTCGGCCAAACGTAAGTCTGGTTATGCTTCTTGGCGTGGTGCCATTCCATTAGTTGGCGGAGGTAGAAGATGAGGTTTGATGAGATGGTTAAGCAGGCGATGATGACGGCGATGACGTTGAAGAAGTAGGCGTGGTTGATGATGTTGAAGATGCGGTTGAAGATAAAGCTGATTCGCATGCAGTGGGTGTCTCCTTCGAGGACGTTGCCGATGATCAGGCCGATTAAGGTGCCGCAAATGAGCCATTCTAACCATACAGAATGGATTCTGACTTGCATGATGTGAACAAGGATGAGGGTAGAGGCAACGGTCACGATGATGAAGATGCCGCCAAATAGTTTCCAAATGCTGCGTGGAACTGGGCGATCTTTTAGCTGACGCCACTCGAAGTAGCAGAAAACGTAGTTACGGATACTCGCAATACCAAAGAGAACGGTTAGTGTCCAATTGTCTAGTAGTGCTGCTGAGACCGCGAGGAATGTGGTGCCTAGTCCAAGGAGTAACATCATTTTTAGCTTGTTTCTAATTTGGAATGACCAGAACATGGTGATTAAGGAGAAAAAGGCAAACACTTGGCTGGCCATCCACATCGGGTTGTGGACGTGGATTTCTAGGATTTCGCGAAATGAATCTTGGAAAAATTGAATGATAGCCGTCATAATAGCACCTCTTTGCTAGTAAGGAATAGGGAGTTGGATTTGTAAGAAGCTGGGGTGTTCACAAAGGTAAACGTTGTTGATAGTGTGTCATAATTTCGAGTTTTAAGTCATTATAACACGCGATGACGGCCATGGCAATCCTATTTGTTGCAATTTTATTTTATTTTTTATGTTGGAAAAAGCGAGCCCCAAATTTTAAAATAAGCCCGCAAGTTTGTTCTTTGCATGCGACAATTATCCTAAACGAAAACTAAAAGGCAATTTTTGGCTCGCTGCCCCCGTGCTAATTGAGAGAGTTCCCGTAGGTACTAGCTTACAATTTCTATCTAATAAAAAAAGCCTCGATGGAAGTTATCCAAGGCGATTGAATGCTAGTAGTTAGGGTTGCAAATTAAACGATTGGGGTTGTACGGGTGGGTTGAAAACACGCACTGGAAATGCTATAATTACGGCATAATTGAGGTGATTTTTGTGGCTACTTTAGATCTAATATCAATAGCAAAAGGAAGTCTAATCGTGCGCGACTAGACTTCCCTCTGGGAAGTATTCTAATTATAGTTGAATTATAACAAATAAGAGATGGGATGTCAACATGAAAAGGTTTAAAAAATAAAATTTTTATTGTATTTTTGAAAATGCATACAGATTTGAGTTGTGAATGAGGGTTGAAAATGGATTTTATTGAGGCGTCAACGGAAGAAATTGCGCGGGAATTGCTAGGGAAGAAGTTGCTTTTCAAATGCGGCGAGCATTGGCTTGGCGGCTACATCGTGGAGACGGAAGCTTATTTGGGAGCGGTCGATAGAGCGTGTCACAGTTACAATTGGAAGCGGACGCCGCGGATCGAGTCGATGTACGGTCCGGGCGGCACGATTTACGTTTACACGATGCACACCCACAACATGTTAAACATCGTCACGCAAAAAGCGGGTATTCCGGAAGCGATTTTGATTCGTGCGCTGCAACCGGCGGATCACCGGGATGTGATGGTGTCGCATCGTGGGGTAGACGGTCTTGGCTTATCAAACGGCCCTGGGAAGTTGACGAAAGCTCTCGGGATCACCCGTGAGCTAGATGGCATGGCCCTTGGCGACGGCCAGCTGATATTGGATGAAGCGGCTAGTCTAAAGCCGCGGGGGATTGTGGCGTCGCCACGCATCGGGATTCCGAATAAAGGGAGTTGGACGGATGCGCCTCTGCGGTTTTTCGTCGAGGGGAATCCCTATGTCTCGCGAATGCCAAAGCGGGCGATGCGTGAAGTTGCGGATTGCTGGGAAGAATAATATCAATTAAAGTAGGTCATACAGGATGAAAATTACGAAAGTATACGAGAAATTCAAGGATTCGGCTCCGCTATTCAAGTGCCCCGTCTGCCAATCGGCCGTGGCGTTTCAAAACGAGGCCAGCCTAGTCTGCCAGTCGCGCCACACGTTCGACTTGTCCAAAGCCGGCTACATCAACTTGCTGCAAAAACAAGTCAAAACCCTCTACAGCAAAGCCCTGTTCGAAAGTCGCCGTCGCATTTTCACCGCCGGATTCTACGACCAACTCACCGCCGCCCTCGCGGAAATCATCGCGGCGTATGCACCGGAAGGTGTGATCAACGTCCTCGACGCAGGCTGTGGTGAAGGCTTTTTCACAACCCAACTTTCCGGGGGCTCGAAGGCTGCGCGAAACGTTTTCGCGGTCGATATCGAGAAAGAAGCGGTTAAACTCGCCGCGCGTTTCGCAACCGGGGCTAAGTGCTTTGTGGCTGACCTAGCGCAGCTTCCCCTTCAGACCGGGACGATGGATGTGGTTATCAACGTTTTTTCACCTGCGCGATATGAGGAGTTTGGCAGGGTACTCAAGAGGGGTGGTCTGATCGTTAAGGTTGTTCCACAAGCCTTTTATCTGGCTGAATTGCGGGACGTGGTGAAAGGTCAATTGGCGAAAGGGGCGTATTCGAATGCGGATGTTTTGGCTTTGTTTGAGAAGAATTTAGATGTGCTAGCGGTGCGTCGGGTGCGGTATACGTTGCCGGTGACGTCGGAGCAGGTGGCGGATTTTGCAGGGATGACGCCGATGTTGTTTCACCTGGATTCGGAGCAGGTGAATTTGGGCGCGGTTAGCGAGATGACGATTGATGTGGATGTGCTGGTAGGGCGGTTTGGTGTGTAGGGGGTAGTTTGAAAGGAGTGACGCGTGTGAGGAAGCTTGGATTGGTTGGTGGGGTGGGGCCGGCAGCAACGGTTGAATATTATAAGCGGATTAACGAGAGTTATTACAATCGATTGACGAGTCCGGCTGAGAGTGGTGAAAATCCCTTGATGGTGATCGACAGTTTAAATTTAGCGGAGGCTTATGAGTTGGTTGAGAAGAAAGATTGGGTGAATTTTTCCAACCTGTTTGCTACGTCGATTCGGTTGTTGCATCAGGCCGGAGCGGAGGTGGCAGCCATTTCGGCGAACACGGCCCATATTGTCTTTGATAACGTTTTAGCGCAGTCACCGATTCCGATCGTTGGGTTGGTGGATGAGACGTGTAAGGTTGCACAGGCTAAAGGTTGTAAGCGGGTGGTTGTTTTTGGGACGAAGTTTACGATGAGTAGCGGGATGTATGAGGAGAAATGTCGCGCATACGGTATGGAGGCGGTGGTGCCTAGCGAAGCGGATCAAGAGGCGATTCATGGGATTATTTTTCCGAATTTGGTAGCAGGGGTTGTGTTGGAAGCGGATCGAGCGGTTTTATTGGAAATTGCTGGGCGGATGTTGGCTGAGTGTGAAGCGGATGCGTTGGTTTTAGGTTGTACGGAGTTGCCTTTGATTATCGGTGAGGGTGATTTAGATACTGTTTTGTTAGATACGACGCAGATACACATTGAAGCGATCCTTGAGGCGATGTTTGAGTGAGTTAGGGGTGGTAGAAGGTGTGAAAAATGAAAGTGAGGTTATGAAACATGGGACATCGAATTTTTAAAATGAGTTTTGCAAGTATTTACCCGCATTATGTGACAAAGGTCGAGAAGAAGGGGCGCACTCGGGATGAGTTGGACGAAGTCATTTGTTGGTTGACGGGGTATAGCGTGGCTGGGCTTGAGCAGACGATCGCAGATAAGATTGACATGGCGGCGTTTTTTGACGAGGCGCCGGCGATGCATCCGAATGCTGAGTTAATCACGGGTGTGATTTGTGGGGTGCGCGTGGAGGAGATCGAGGATCCGTTGATGCAGAAGATTCGTTACATGGATAAGTTGGTGGATGAGTTGGCTAAGGGGCGTGCGATGGAGAAGATTTTGCGTGTTTAAGTAGGACGGGAGTGTTTGAGAAGTATTGATTTGCAAACAAAAATATTTGATTTTCAGCAAAAAAAATATTGACTTGTAAACATGAAAATGGTATTATATTTGAGTGCTTTAAAAGAGTGCTCTCATACAGGGGCGTAGTTTAACGGTAGAACTACGGTCTCCAACACCGTCAGCGCGGGTTCGATTCCTGTCGCCCCTGCCATATATGAAGATAGAGACGCATATAGCGTCAAACCCCTTGATCTTACGGGGTTTTTCTTTTTGCCGAAAATCATATGATTGCATATGATATCATTTCAGGGGTAGTCAGCAGGTGCAAATTTCACAAGAAATTTGAGTAGTGATCTAAGTGGTTGATTTACTTTGCTCATGAGAAGAAAAGAATGCACAAGCATTTTGTCCTTTCATGAGTTTTTAATAGGAAAAGCTAGTGAAAAATGGTATAATATTTGAAAGGAATATAATAAAAATTTTTAATTAATTTTCAGTGTTATCTCTCTATCAAAATATAGCACTGTCGATAACGAGCGATTTTGAGCAAATAAAGCCTATCGATCTTAACAGAAATTTGTGTAACCTCGTATAAATATAGCTATTAGTGAGAACTAGCTAACAAGAAAATTGACAATAACATACCTAATATAAAAACTTCATTTAACCAAGCGAACTAATCAAGGAGTGAAAGAATGAGCAATGTAGAAGTAACTAAATCAGATATAAAGTTATATAAAAATATTCATGGAACGATCAAAACAGCTCGAGCGGATGTGATAAAGACAGTTAATCAAACCATGGTTTTAACCTATTGGGAAGTTGGTAGGTATATTAGTGAAGCAGTGGGAAATAGAGCTGATTATGGCAAACATTTATTAAAATTCTTATCAGAACGCCTTACGAAAGACTTTGGTGAAGGCTTTACAGTGGCTAATTTACGAAATATGCGTCAGTTTTTTCAACAATTCCCAATTCGCTACGCACTGCGTAGCGAATTGAGTTGGACACATTATCGGACGTTAATGAGAATTGTGTGCGGATAAAGATGAAAGTATTGCGAGGTATTCTGTCCTTGCGGATGACAAGAATTTATTTGCTTCTAAATATCGTATGCATATGCCAACAGAAGACGAGTTAAAAGCAGAACTTTCACGCTCACATGAGCAACTAGAAGAGCAACTTTTGCTAGCAAGTAAAAGTTAGAATCAGGAGGCATGTGGAAATGGAAACTAATAAAAGAGCACACGATTCAAATCTTATCACAAGGCAGTACTTTGATTCTTTATTACTAGAGATGCGGCATTTTGACGCGGTTATTCCTGATACGCATTTGACGTTATTTGGGGAGACCTTTAAGACACCTGTGATGATGGCGGCGTTGTCGCATTTGAATAAGTGTCACCCAGATGGGTTAGAAGAAATGGCGAAAGGGGCACTTGCAGCTGGTGCTGTGATGTGGTCAGGGATGGGGGAGGACGAAGAGCTTGCGCGTGTTTGTCAGACGGGTGCCAAGACGATTAAGATCATTAAGCCTCATGTGAGTAATGAGGAGATTTTGCGTGAGGTTGCTTTTGCAGAGGCGCAGGGGTGTATCGCGGTCGGCATCGATATTGATCATGCTTATAATCATAAAGGAGAATACGATAATATTTTTGGTAGCTGTCCTTTAGCAGGTAAGACAACGGAAGAGCTGGCAAGCTTTGTACGCGCAACGAAGTTACCCTTTATTATTAAAGGTGTCTTGAGTGTGCAAGATGCGAAAAAGTGTCTAGAAGTCGGTGCCGGTGGGATTGTTGTGTCGCATCATCATGGCATTATGGATTATGCGATTCCACCTTTGATGGCTTTGCCTAAAATTGTGGAAGTGATTCAAGGGCAGATTCCGATTTTTGTTGACTGCGGCGTTGAAAGTGGGATGGATGTATATAAAGCGTTGGCGTTAGGAGCAACCGCTGTATCGGTTGGTCGTGCGATGATGAAGCCGCTAGCGGATAACGGGGCAGCGGGAGTAACCGCCAAAGTAGAAGAAATAACAGCTAGCCTTGCAGGGACGATGGCAAGAACAGCTGTATCGACCCTTGAAAATATCGATCCCTCTGTTGTTTGGCTACCCACTACCTATCAGCCGTATAAGGGAAAGAAATATTGAATTAGTGAGGGACTGTTGTTGATATCATAGTGACTTTTTACTCATCATATGAAACGATAGGTTGAGCGTGCTCAATCTTTTTTTCTACCCGTCGGCCAAAAGTCGGCGCATCAAACAAACGAATTTCTATAAATTTGTACGAAAAAAACTGTAACTTTATTTTCAAAAAGGACTCCCACTGTGAAAGATTTGTGTTATAATAGCGAAAATACGAAAATATAGTCAGTGGTGTTTGAGCGGTCAATGGTTTTTAGAATACCTTTAGATGCGACTGGAAAGGTGCTGGTTTGAATGAAGAAAATGGGGTTACTGCCAAAATTATTAATTGGAATTATCTTGGGGATTCTGATTGGACTGACGGGATTCACACCGATTAATCGCGTCATGGTGACGTTTAGTGGTTTGTTTAGAAACTTCTTAAGTTACGTCATTCCACTGATTATCATCGGGTTTATCGTACCTGGGATTGCTGAGCTTGGAGGGAAAGCGGGGAAGCTACTCGGGATTACGGTGGCGATTGCTTATATCTCGACGCTACTTGCTGGTATTTGGGGTTGGGCGGGTGCGAGCCTCTTTATGCCAATGCTGGTTGGAGATATTGGCGAGGTTTACCAAGGAAGGGAACTTGAAGTGCTATTCAGCATTGAGATTGCGCCAATTATGGGCATTATGACCGCTTTAATCACCGCCTTCATTTTAGGAATTGGGATTACGGCTGTTAAAGGAAATAACATGCTGAGCGTTTTCCAAGAATTCCAAGCGATTATCAAGAAAGTTATTGAGCATGTGTTCTTACCATTATTACCGTTTCACATCGCAGGAATTTTCGCAGAGATGGCCTACTCGGGTGAGATTGCCCACACGTTAGTGGTCTACGGTGTCGTGTTCCTTTTAACGATTTCGCTCGACTACGTTTACATTGCGTTCCAGTATTTAGTGGCGTCGATTTACACCAAGCAAAGCCCGTTTGAAACGATTAAGAAAATGCTCCCTGCTTATACGACGGCACTTGGAACGCAATCTTCAGCCGCAACGATCCCGGTTACGACAAGGTGTATGAAGGAAATTGAAGGTATCGACGATGAAGTGGCTGAATTCGTGGCACCGCTTGGTGCTTCAACGCACTTATCAGGCAGCACGATCACACTCGTGTCTTGTGCCATTGCGGTATTAGCGCTTGACGGCGTCAGCTTATCTTTTGAACAGCTCTTCCCGTTTATCATGACACTCGGTGTCACGATGGTGGCCGCGCCTGGCGTTCCGGGTGGTGCGATCATGGCGGCGCTTGGCTTACTTGAAACGATGCTGGGCTTCACCGAAACACAGATGTCCGTGATGATTGCGATCTACATTGCACAAGATAGCTTCGGTACAGCTGCCAACGTCTTTGGAGACGGCGCGGTTGTGATGGTTGTCAATAAAATTGCCGGCAAAGATAAGCAGAAAAAAGCGATCACTGAGTAATAACAGGCCTTCGGGGTTTGGATGAATAATAGCCCAAATCCGAGGTCTTTTTATGTGTTGCGTTTCAACTAATAGTTTGTTTCACATCTTTTTCCTCAAAGAACGGTGGAGAAATGACGAAATATTTGCTGAAAGTTGCGATAAACAGTTGCAACCGCTGTCACAATTTGGTATAATATGCGTCCTAAGTGCTAATCTAATTGTGTTTAAGGAACACGCAAACAAATGAGAAAAGCGTTGGTTTTAGATGTAAAACGTTGATTCTCACACGACAAAGGAGTGACGAAACGATGAGAAAATTATTACTAGCTGGCATCTTAGCCATTGCCATCTTTTTCAGTGTCACTAATTTCGACCTGTTTGCCAATCAACACGTGGACGAGGAACAAGTATTAGCGCTCCTTGAGGAAGGAACGGTTGTCGTGTCAAACGGTCACATCCATCATTTATCTTACATGAGTGCCTTTTACCAAAATGCAAGGTGGCACATGGAAGATGAGATTGTTTTGATTGTCGACCCTTATACCGTACGAGCTAGAGAATACGAGTTACGGACGATCGATGGCCGCCTGTTACTCACTTCGATTGATCTTCTTGAAGAAGCTAGCAACCACTCAGTGACAGAACACGTCAGGTTATTTCGAATCTTTCGCGGGCAAGAGATTCATTACGTATTGGAATGCTCGGATGGTCACGAGTACATTTTATTTGGCCATCTTTTGAATTAAATTGTAACAGGAAAATAGTTGATGAGGATGTTTGATTATGCCAATTTCAGATTTTTTAATTATTAGAATTTTAAATGGGATTCGTAAAGAGACGGATTACGATGAAGACGACATTGATATGATGCGGTTTAGTCTACAAGCGATTTTGTGGGAGATTGAGAAGCTGCTCTATATGTTCGTCCTCTTTCTCGTGATCGGGTTTCATTGGGAATTTATGGCGGCGATGTTAGCGATCATCACGATTAGACCGAATGCAGGTGGGTTTCATTCGTCGAGTGTCTGGGGCTGTTTCGCTTGGTCGTTGCTTGGTATGGTGCTGGCCATTTTTGTGCTTCCACTTATCCCGCTTAGCAACGTTGTGGTGTTGCTGGTTGCGGTGTTCTCGATTACGATGACTTACATTGCGACACCGGTTCGTAGCAAGCAGCGCCAACGCATTGTGGATCCGTCTAACGATGGGAAGTTAAAAGTGGCTGCAACGGTGATCACAGTCATTTGGTTTGCGGTGTTATTCTTAAATCAAGCCCACTTTTTGGCGCCGGCGGTGTTGTGGATTATCTTCTTGCAGAATTTACAGTTAATTATTGAATATTTAAAGCAAAGACATGAAAAAAAAGTTGCTGGCTAGGCGGCTTTTTTTGTATAATGGGATAAGAGGCAGCGCATGAGTGGAAATCAAGTGATTGTGAACAGTGATGTAAGGTAGGTTGTCAAACATGAATCAGTTAATAAAAGATAAGTTAGCCCTATTGCCAGCGGAGCCAGGGTGTTATTTGATGAAATCGTCTGCTGGTGAGGTGATTTACGTTGGGAAGGCGAAGTCGCTGAAGAGCCGGGTGCGGTCTTATTTTATGAAGGTGCACAACCGACGAACGCAAGTGCTGGTGTCCGAAATCATGGATTTTGAATACATTATCACAGACAGCGAAGTCGAGGCACTGTTGCTCGAGATGAACCTCATTAAAAAATACGATCCGCGCTTTAATGTGAAGTTGACCGATGATAAGAGTTACCCGTATATCATGATTACTAGCGAACGCCATCCCCGCCTGGTCACCACACGAAAGGTCAAAAAAGACAAAGCCAAGTATTTCGGCCCGTTTCCAAATGCGTACGCGGCCAACGACACGGCGCGCCTTCTGAACAAAATTTACCCGCTCAGAAAATGCAACAAGCTGCCAGACAAGGTTTGTTTATATGCACACATTGACCAGTGTTTAGCTCCGTGTGTGAATGTGGTACAACCCGCAGACTATGAGCAACTCATTGAATCGATTACGAAGTTTTTAAAAGGCGACATTTCAGACGTAAAGAAAGAGCTGGAAGAAAAAATGCAAATCGCCGCGGAGAAATTAGATTTTGAGCGTGCCGGCGAGTACCGAGACATGATCGCGAGTATCGAACTGACGGTGCAAAAGCAACAGGTGACGTTTGCTGATTTTGAAGATCGCGACGTGTTCGGCTTTGCCACGGTGGACGACCTGATTTGCGTGCAGGTGTTTTTCGTGCGCGGCGGGAAAATCATCGAACGTGACGTCTCAATTTTCAATCTGATCAACGACGTGGCGGATGAAGTGACGAGCTTTATCGCGTGGTTTTATCAGCGCGGGAACGTGATGCCAAAGGAAATCTTTGTCCCAGAAACCTTAGATGCACAGCTGCTCGGCAAGGTACTGGCGGCCAAGGTCATCGCGCCCAAGATCGGCAGCAAAAAGAAGCTGATCGACCTCGCGATGAAGAATGCCACCGTAGCGCTTGAGCAAAAGCAACAGCTCGTCGATCGAAAGCTAGAACGAACCGAAGGCGCCATTGCGATTCTGGGGCGCTTGCTAAACGTATCAGCCCCGCAGCGGATCGAAGCCTACGACAACTCCCACCACGCTGGGCAGGACGCCGTGAGCGCGATGGTCGTCTTTAAAAACGGCCGCCCGGCGAAAAAGGAATACCGCAAATATAAAATCAAGCACGCCGATACAAAAGACGACTACGGCATGATGAAAGAAGTGATCTACCGTCGGTATTTCAAAGTGTTAAACGATGATTTACAACCCGCAGACATGATCGTCGTCGACGGCGGTCTCGGGCAAATGCGCGCCGTCAAGGAAACGTTGGCCTCCCTAGGCTTTGCCGACCTGCTAGTCGTGGGCCTCGTGAAAGACGATAAACACCGCACCCGGGCGTTGATCGACGGGCGCACGGAACAAGAGTTGCCATTTACACCGGATGACCGGGTCGGGTTCAACTTGCTGGCTCAGATCGGGGAGGAAGTCCACCGCTTTGTCATCAACTTCCACCGGGCTTCACACGGGAAACGAGCGTTTACCTCACAGCTCGATGATATACCGGGGATCGGAGCTAAACGCAAGGAACTGCTGATGCGAGAAATGAAAAGCATCGATAAGATGAGCACAGCCTCGGACGAGGCTTATGCAAAGATTGGCATCCCAGCAAAACTAGCACAAGTCATTAGAGAATATCTTGATCAAGACAAGTCGAAAAAATAAAAAAAGAATTAGAACCAAATGGCTCCTTTTTCATAAAATAGTATTAGATACAAATCGATAGAGGCCTGTTTTGGGCGTTTGTATCAGAGGCTATAGGCTACCTCGAGATTGAAGAGGGGGGTTAGGTACTTGGAGAATAAGCAATCAATTTTAACAAAACGTGAGCAAGAGATTTTTGATTTACTCGTTATTAGTAAGACGACGAGTGAGATTGCCAGCCTTCTAGATATTAGTGAAAAGACGGTGCGAAATCATATTTCAAATGTTATTTTAAAGCTAGGTGTGAAGGGGCGTTCCCAAGCGATTATCGAATTGCTGAAATTAGATGTCATTAGTTTGTAAAAACCAGAGTTTCTAACGCTCTGGTTTTTTATTATGAAAATTTTTCATTTTACTCTTGTGCTCGTCCTAAAAGTGTGATACACTACTGCCCTGTGCTTGTCCTAAAAGTGTGATGAAGGTGGTGTGAAGCATGTCGGAAGAATTAGTCAATTGCCCGGAGTGTACTGGTGATAACGTAGCGAAAAACGGGAGAACGGCCAAAGGTGAGCAGCGCTACGTCTGTAAAGACGATGAATGCGAGGGGAAGTCTTTCAAATTGGCATATACGTACAACGGGTGGAAGGCTGGGATCGGAGAGAAGATTTTAAACGTTCGAATGGACGATACCGGTATTCGTGACATTGCGAAAGAGTTGGGTGTGTCAAAGCAGAAGGTTCAAGAGACGTTGAAAGCTTTGCAGCATCAAATCGATTGCCTTTGCAAAGGGTGTCAAGAATAAGGCACTTCACTTGAGTTAGAACGGTTTTGGGTCTAAATAGCAGTAATGACAAAAAAGAGAGGAAGATTTGAAATGAAGAAACTATTAAGCTTATTAGCGCTGTTTGCTGTGGTGGCGGTTGTATTAACAGGGTGCAACGACGACGATAGCAACGGTAACGATACAAACGACGCGCCTGAAACGGAAGAAGTGACGGAAGCGGCAGATGACGCAGCGGAAACAAACGATGCAGACGAGCTTGAAATCCGCGTTTATGATTTAGACCGCTTAGTGGTGAACGAAGGCGAAGAAGAAATCCATCATGGACATGACACGCCATTTTCACATGCCGTGTTGACATTTGTTGGCGAAGAGCAAGGCGGCAACGTCATCATGGAGCTGGCAAATACAACGATTCATGCGTCTATTAACCCTTCAAGAGAGCATCCGAGTTTTGAATCGGGGTATTGGCATCACCACCTTTATGCCGGGTCGACACAACCTGGAAGTCCACGTATTAACTTTCAAGAGCTTTTACCAGGATTAGGCATTGACAACAATCCTGAAGCAACAGACGATAACACGCAAAGTGCCTATCAGCACGGAAATCTTCATTACATCGTTGAAACGGGTGAGTTTAGGTTGCGATTTACCATTGGTGGCGGTGTGATTGATTTAATGTTTGCTGAGCGCATCGCAGAGTAGATTGGCTTTGATTTGGAAGGAGATTTATCATGTTTGAAACTGGACCAGAACTCATAGATATTATCGTGCTTGCCAGTATTGCTGGTTTTGCTAGCTCCATACTCGGTGGCATCATTGCGATTGTGACGAGTAGGCCGAGTAAGAAATTTATCGGGCTGAGCTTTATTTTTGCGGCATCTGTGCTCCTGACGCTTGTCTTTGTGGATTTTATTCCGCACGCGATTGGGCACGGCCATTACCACACGAACATTGATCCGGTTACGGGCACGATGTATCGCTACTGGCATCAGCATCGTGGCGCTGGTATTTGGTTCACAGTTCTTGGTGTTGCCGTTGGCGTGGGGCTTGTTGTGATTCTTAGCTTTTTTGATCACTATGGGCACGAGCACGTTCACGGGGTTTTGCCTCATACGGAAGATTGCTCGCACGACGAAGAGCCGGAATTGACGAAAACGGAAAGGCGACGCATGTTAATGGCTGTGATTCCGGTGGCGTTCGCGATTATTTTGCACGATTTACCGAAGGGGCTGGCGATTGGAAGTGCTGGGTCGGTTATGGCCGCTGTGATGATCGGTTTGTCGTGTATCCCAGAGGGAATGACGATTGCGATTCCGCTAAAAGCCGGTGGCACAAAGGCGTGGAAAATTCTCGGGCTTTGCGGGTTTGCAGGGCTGGCAACGGTCATGGGTGCGGTCATTGGCTACCTCGTTGGTGGCATTAATGTGTACTTATCAGGCTTCATGTTTGCCATCGCCGCAGGCTGTATTCTCGGGGTTGTGTTTTCAGAAATCCTTCCGTTGGCCATTGAGTATGCAGGTCGTTCGAAGTGGAAGTTTTTAGTGATGTTGGCTGGGGTATTGTTGGTTGTGCTGTTGAATTACTTTTTTCATGATTTGATGCATTAGTACCAATCCTAGTAAAACTATGCTATAATTAAAAAAGAATCTAAGCTACTGATGATGATCGGTAGCTTTTTTAAGGGTAAGGTGAGAAAGACGATGTTTATAACGTTAGAAGGTGTGGAAGGATCGGGGAAAACGACGGTGGCGCAGGCGATCATGGCGGTGCTGAAAGGCCGCGGGTACGACGTGCTTTATACGCGCGAACCTGGTGGGAATAAGATTGCGGAACAAATTCGTGAAGTGATTTTAGATACGACCAACACGGACATGGACGGCCGCACTGAAGCGCTCTTGTATGCGGCTGCTAGACGCCAACATTTGGTGGATGTCATCGCACCCGCGCTAAGCAAGGGGCAAGTCGTGCTGTGCGACCGTTTTATTGACAGTAGCATTGCTTATCAAGGATATGCGCGTGGGATCGGTGCTCTTGAGGTAGAGGAGATCAACGATTTTGCCATTGCGGGCATGCGTCCTGATTTAACGATTTTCATCGATGTGAAGCCTGAGATTGGGCTGAAGCGGATTAGTCAAGATCAGTTCCGTGAGATCAACCGTTTGGACTTGGAACAACTTACTTTTCACCAGTCCGTTTATGACGGGTATTTAGCATTGGCTCGGAAGCATCCGCAGCGGATCCAGGTCATTGCCGGTGAGCAACCGGTTGATGGTGTTGTGGCGGACGTGACAAAACTGATTGAAGCGAGGTTACAGCATGCAGCAGCTACGGAATAACCAGCCTTGGGTGAACGATTTTCTTGAGAAAAGCGTGCAAGGCGACCAATTGGTCCATGCTTATTTGTTTTTTGGTGGTAGCGGGTTAGATCGCCTCGCAGCTGCTAAGTACTTTGCGCGGTTGATCCTTGGCGATGACGCACGCGTGGCACGGTTGGTTGAGCAAGAAGAACATGCCAATGTCATTACGATTAGACCGGATGGGAAGTTGATTAAGAAGGAGCAGATTGTTTTTTTGAAGGGGGAGATTGCGAAGAAATCGGTTGAGGATAAGGCGAAAATTTATGTGATTGACGGGGCGGAAAAGATGACGGCTTCGGCGACGAACAGCTTGTTGAAGTTTTTAGAGGAGCCGGCGCCGGGGGTGCACATTATTTTGCTGTCGCCGTCGAAAGAGGCGTTGCTTTCGACCATTGTCTCGCGGACGGTGAATGTGAATTTTGCTGGTGCGGATGCCGTGGCGGCTGAGATTAGTGCGGCATTTTTGGCTGTGATCGGGCAGTTGGAGGCGGGATCGGTTCCGGCACAGCTTGTGGTGGCTAAGTTTGCGGCTGTGTTTAAGGAGCAATTACCGGAATTTTTAGACGCTTATTTGTTGTATTATCAGGTGGTGCTCGATGTGGTTTTGGGGCTTGGTGACGGCGGTGATTTTGATAAGAACTTGCTGGAGATTTCAGTGATGCGCAATGACGTGAGTAGTTGCACGCGAAAATTACGGGCGATTGAACGGGCTAAGCGTCATCTACGCGCGAATATGAACGTGGCGTTATGCGTGGATCAGCTGTGGTTGGATTTTGAATAAGGAGAGAAAGTGAATGGCTAAAGATTATGTTGCTGATTATCACATGCATACGAACCATAGCTCGGATTCGCGCTATAAGATGGAGCAGGTTGTGAAAGATGCGATTCGGTTAGGTTTGGATGAAATTTGCTTTACCGATCACACGGATTACCGGGGTCCTGCTGCGACCACAGCACCAAATTTTAAAAAGTACTTTGCCGAGATTGAAAGCATGCAGAGAAAGTATGGTCGTAAAATTGCCATTAAAAAGGGTTTAGAATTCGGGATGCAGACACACACGGTGCCAAGGTATTTAGATATCATTGCGAAATACCCCCTGGATTTTGTGATTTTATCGGTGCATCAAATTAATAACCAAGGCTTTTGGGCTGGGACTTATCAGCGCGGGAAGAAGAAGGCTGAATACGTGCACGACTATTATCAAGAGATTTTGAGTTTGATTCAGATGTTCGATGATTATTCTGTCCTAGGACATTTGGATTTAATTCGCCGTTACTGCGATGGCCGTGAACCGGTACTAGCCGACCACCGTGACATCATCGTGGAAATTTTAGAGACGGTCATTAAAAAGGGAAAAGGGATTGATCTGAACACGTCGCATATTCGCTACGGTCTTGCCGATTGGATGCCAGCTCGGGATATACTAGCCCTTTATCACGACTTGGGTGGCAAGGTCATTACGGTCGGGAGTGATTCTCATCATCAAGATCATTTAGGTTTTTATATCAAAGAAGGCCGCGAGTTGTTGAAAGAGATTGGTTTCACCGAATTTTGCACGTTTGACCGTATGCAACCGAAGTTTCATAAATTATGATAGGCATTTTAAGCTTAGCACAAAAAAAATCCCCTGTTCTCGAGCGAAATCGCGAAATCAGGGGATTTTTCAAGCCCAAAAGCCTCAAAAATGTCATAATTCCTTCGAAAATCATGAAAAAGGGATAGTTTTTCTGCTGAAACGTGCAAAAAGTCCCCGATTTTAAAAAATCTCTTTAAAATCGGGGACTACGCCCTTTTATCGTTGCGTCACTGTCAAAAGTCATTACCAACTGTTTTTACTTCCGGATCTCTGCCCGTAACATCGTAAAATAATCCCCGGTATTTAAGGAGATGGTGATCGGCTCGCTGAAGTTTCGCTGCGCGGTGGTGTGGGCGTTTAACTGGTGGCTGGTTGAGGCGGTTGAAAAAAAACCAACCTTATCTGCTACTGGAAATAACGTATAAACACCCGGTGGAATATCAACCCCAACGCGGTAAGTCCCGGCTTGCAACACGCCGTCCTCGAAATTCGGCACGATGGCATCGTCGATCGGGATTAACGTGGCATTTTTCGTCGTCAAATACTCGCCGTCGCGGATGTAAATCATCGTGTGATTCTCAAAATGACGTTGCCAAATCAGCTCGCCAGGCGTCAAATCACGTCTGCGCGTTAACAACACATAACCAAAACCGTCATCCCGCGTAAACACAAAATACTCCCCAGCTGGCAACGCATCCCCCACAGCAAACGTCGCAGGCGCACCGTCATCGACGGCCAAATCTTCCTCTGCTGTCTCATCATTAAGATGTGCTGCAACCATCACCTGCATCGTTTCTTCATCCAAAACCGGTTCTTCTTCCATTTCGTCCTCTTCCGCTATGACAGCGCCCGCTTCAGCAGGATTATCCACCTGCTCCACGGCGTCGTCCGTCGTATAATTCACGATAAAAGCCGTGATGATAAAAATGGAAACCCACAACCACCACTTCATATAGATCGGCTCTTTCTTTTCGCTCATGCACATCTCTCCCCGGTTCGAATCTACATATAGTTTGGAACAAAAAAAGAGAACCTATTCAAAGATCCTCTGATAAATTTGGAGGTAGCGCAAGGTCATTCAGCACCTCAAGCGCCTCACGAGCGATCGCATGATCAGGGTTGAGCGCTAGCACTTTTTCATAGTAATGCTTGGCTTGCGCGTAATCTTCCAGCTCAAACTCGTAAACCGCTGCAATTTCGGTTAACCGTTTAATATCTTCCGGATTTTCTGCCAGCTCTTTTTCGAGTAGCTCGATCGAACGTTCCATCCTCACACCTACTTTTCGTCGTCAAACAGGCCAAGCTGCTCGCACGCGTAATAAATACCGTCGTCTTCAATGTTTTTCGTGATGAAGTCGGCTTTTTCTTTTAAGCTGTCCACTGCATTTCCCATCGCCACGCCAATATCCGCCATTTCAACTAGCTCGATATCGTTGGCACCGTCGCCAAAAAAGACATTTTTCGTTGGTAGCTCGCCCTTGTAAGCCTCGATCGTCTTCTGCAAGCCCGCTGCTTTTGAAGCGCCCGGCGGAATCACATCCGAACCACGATTTAACCACGGAACAAAGCGGACTTTCTCTTTGTATTTTTCCTCGTATTTTGGATAATCATCGGAAAAGAACCAAATTTGAAAAACAGGTTCTTTTTCAACAATAGAAGCATCAACTTCCGGATAAGTGAGATCAGAATGCGTAAACACATCGTGAATCCACTCGTCGATCCCGGTCACCGTACTGCGCGCAGCGGAGGAAAACCCTAGCTGGATCCCTTCGTTCGTAGCTTCGGCAACGAGTTCTCTAATGGTCACAGGATCAATTGGATTTTCATAAATCACTTCATCGTTTTTCGTCACGTATTGCCCGTTGTTTAAGATGAAAAAATCAAAGGGCTGATTTTTAATCGTTTCGTTGATTTCAAACGGTGCTCGCCCGGTGGCAACGGCTAATGTGTGACCGGCTTTTTTTAATTGATCAAGCGCCACGAGCGTCGAGTTGGGAATACGTCGTTCGTGGTTGATGTAGAGTGTTTCGTCAATATCAAAGATAATGAGGCATTTTTCCATATTTAGTAGCTCCTATTCCATAGGGTTTTGATAGCGAATTTCTGCAAATTCCATCATACTTGATCTGCTTGAAAAATGCAAGTCAAAAGTAGTGAAGCATTGGCTTATGCCATGCCATGAAAAGACCTAATGCAATATACTATAATGTAGTAATTAATGAGAGAGTATCTCCCAGAGATATTCTCAAAGTAAAGGAGAGGCTATATATGAGAAATTGTCAAAGATGCAGACCATGTGGGTGCGGTCAGAAGCCAGGTTGGAACCAAGGTGGAGGTTGTGGAAATGTGGAGACGATTGTAGAGCCGACGGTTCATTGCCGTTCTGAGATGCACCATCATAAGCGCGTGCGCCATATCGTACCGGTAGTGTTCCATCAGACGCATCACCATCATCGCCACCATGAGTATGAAATTCAGCGTCGTCATACGCAAGATCACAACCATCATGAGCACGGTCGTCGTAACGAAGACTGGTGCGCGGCTGCTGGCGGAGGCTGCGGCGGCGGACAAGGACACGGCGGACAAGGACACGGCGGAGGCGGCTGCGGCGGAGAAAGACCAACGCCAAGGTTTGAAAATGATTTCGAAGGCGGATTCGACAACCAAGAAACAGATTGCGGTTGCGTGATGTAAGTCATCTTTTAAACTAGACTTCTCTTTAGGGGGAGTCTTTTTCTTTTAAAATAAAGTGAGTTCGTGTATAATAGGTGAAGATAAATAGGTGGCAAGAGGAGAATCAGCATGGAGAAGTTAGAAAGATTACAAAAAGTAATAGCGGCTGCGGGTGTGGCTTCGCGGCGTAAGGCGGAGGAGTTAATCACGTCTGGGGTGGTGAAGGTCAATGGAAAAACGGTGAAGGAGCTTGGCACGAAGGTGTCGCCGCAGGATAAAATTGAGGTAAACGGAATTCCGGTACATAAAGAAAATCACGTTTATCTGTTGATGAATAAGCCGCGTGGGTGTGTGACGACGATGAAGGATGAGTTTGATCGTAAGACGGTGATGGATTTTATCGGCAAGGAGATTACTGAGCGGGTTTATCCGGTGGGGCGGTTAGATTATGACACAGCCGGGGTTTTGCTGTTGACTAACGATGGCGATTTCGCTAACAAGATGATGCATCCCCGGACGCACATTCCGAAGACGTATTTGGCTCGAGTGAAGGGGATTGCGACGAAGGGGTCGCTGAAGCCGCTTGTTAATGGGGTTAAGATTAAAGATTATGTGACGGCACCGGCCGCGTTTCATATCGTCAGCACGGACACAGAAAACGATTCGACGCTGGTGGAATTGACGATTCACGAAGGCCGTTATCATCAAGTGAAGCTGATGTTTGAGGCGGTGGGGCATCCTGTGAAGCGCTTGCGCCGTGACCGGTTTGCGTTTTTGGATGCGAATGGTGTGGAGCAGGGGAAGTTTAGGCATTTGGCGAAAAGTGAAGTGAAAGAATTGCTGCGAATTGCTGAAGAAGAAGCCAGTGAAAAGATGCCAATTCGTGTCATGAAGGGCATGCGCCAATACTAAGGCCAGTAGAAAGGGTTGCAGAGGATGATTTTTTAAAACATTTTTGTTAACCCGCTTGCATTGCTGGTCTATTTTGTGGTAAAATACTCGTTGGTTTGAAAAAATCAAAATAATTCACGTATATTGAGCGAGTGTTCGAGTGCCTTCGGGTGAGCACGGACGGTGATGTATGCGGAAGAAAAACAAAGGAGGAAATAACATGGCTGTTATTTCAATGAAGCAATTATTAGAAGCGGGTGTTCACTTCGGTCATCAGACACGTCGTTGGAACCCAAAAATGAAGAAGTACATTTATACTTCAAGAAACGGAATTTATATCATCGACCTGCAAAGAACGTCACGTATGATCGATGAAACTTACAAAAACATCCAGGAAGTTTCTAAGGACGGCGGAAAAGTATTGTTCGTTGGGACGAAGAAGCAAGCACAAGATGCGGTAAGAGAAGAAGCAACGCGCGGTGGACAGTACTGGGTAAACAAGCGTTGGTTAGGTGGAACGTTAACGAACTTCAACACGATCCAGAAGCGTATTAAGCGTATGGAAGAGATCGAGAAGATGGAAAACGACGGTGTGTTCGAAGTACTTCCTAAGAAAGAAGTGTTGGAATTACGTAAAGAATTTGAAAAGTTAAACAAATTCTTAGGCGGAATCCGCGATATGAAAGAATTGCCAGCGGCAATCTTCGTTGTTGACCCACGTAAAGAAAAAATCGCGATCGCTGAGGCACGTAAGTTACACATTCCAGTATTCGGAATCGTTGATACGAACTGTGACCCGGACGATGTGGATTACATTATTCCAGCAAACGACGATGCGATTCGTGCCGTACGTTTGATCGTTAGCAAAATGGTTGATGGCATTATTGAAGCTAATGAAGGTGCGGAAGTGGAAGCTGAAGAGGCTGAAGTAGCAGAATAATAAAATGAAATAAACAAATACCTTTTGTACAGGCGACTTGATTGCGCAAGTCAAAAGGTATTTTTATAAAAGAAAAGTGGCGCCGAGTGACGTGTGTTGCGAGGTGGAACTAAAGTAAATAAGGATGTGTATGAAAATGGCAGTAACAGCACAAATGGTAAAAGAATTACGCGAAAAAACAGGCGCAGGGATGATGGACTGTAAAAAAGCATTAGTTGAAACGGATGGCGATATGGAAAAAGCGATCGCGCATTTACGTGAAAAAGGAATGGCAAATGCTGCTAAGAAAGCGGATCGTGTTGCCGCTGAAGGGTTAACTGACATTTACGTAGATGGAAACTTTGCAACGGTGATTGAGATCAACTCTGAGACTGACTTTGTTGCTAAAAACGAGCAATTCGTGACATTAGTGGCAGACACAGCGAAGTTAATTAGCGATAACAAGCCAGCTGGTTTAGAAGCGGCTTTAGCTTTAACGACTGCAAGTGGTAAGGTATTATCAGAAGCGTTAATCGAAGCAACGGCTGTTATTGGTGAGAAAATTGAATTACGTCGTTTCCAAATCATTGAGAAAACAGATGCACAAGTATTTGGTGCTTACAAGCATGCTGGTAGCAGAATTGCGGTTGTCACTGTCGTTGAAAACGGATCAGAGCAAGTGGCGAAAGACATCGCGATGCACATTGCAGCGATGAAGCCAACGGTATTATCTTACACGGATTTAGATGTTTCGTTCATCGAAGAAGAAGTGGTGGCTTTACGTGCACGCATTGAAATTGAAAACGAAGACCGCAAGCGTACGGGTAAGACGTTATTACGTATTCCTGAGTTTGCTTCTAAGTTACAATTAACAGACGCTGTGATGGCTGAAGTTAGAACGCGTTTGGAAGCTGAGTTAAAAGAACAAGGTAAGCCTGAGCAAATCTGGGACAAAATCATTCCAGGTCAACTAGACAAGTTTATCAAAGATAACACTGAAGTGGATCAAACTTACGCATTATTATCACAAAGCTATATCATGGATGATAGCAAAACAGTTGAGAAGTATTTAGAAAGTATCTCTGCAACGATGAGTACGTTTGCGCGTATTGAAGTTGGTGAAGGTATTGAGAAAAAAGAAGTTGACTTTGCTGAAGAAGTAATGAGTCAAGTTCGTGGTTAATAGCGATGATAAGGACACAGATTTTTTGTGTCCTTTCATTCAAGTGTTTATGCCAAGTGATTGTGAAAAGTCGCTAACTCGTTGATTTTTTAAAAACAGCGACTTTCGCAATGACAATGACCGACCAAAAGATTCATTGGCAATTGCGAAATTGCTGTTAGGAAATAAATTTCCCTAGGCCCCTTGCTATTTCGTGGAAGTAGGGAAAAATTCCCCTATAGTCCTTGATATATTGTAAAAGTAGGGAAATTTCGCAATTACCTAAAAAGGTTCATCAATGGAGGAGTGAGTTTATGAAGTCAACTTATAATCGTATTATTTTAAAATTGAGCGGGGAAGCAATGGCAGGTGCGGATGGCTTTGGCATTGATGCTGAAAAAGTAGCACAGATTGCTGCTGAAATTAAAGAAGCTCATGCAACGGGTGTGGAAATTGCTATTATCGTTGGTGGTGGAAATATCTGGCGCGGTAAGACAGCTAGTGAAATGGGGATGGAACGTTCTAGTGCCGATTATATGGGCATGTTAGCAACGGTTATGAACGCTTTAGCACTTCAAAATGCTTTAGATGCTTGTGGTGTCGATTCACGTACGCAAACATCGATCCACATGAACCAAGTAGCTGAACCATATGTTCGTCGTCGCGCGATTCGCCATTTGGAAAAGAAACGCATCGTCATCTTTGGTGGTGGGACAGGGAATCCTTACTTCTCAACGGATACGACAGCGTCGCTACGTGCAGCAGAAATTAATGCGGATGCGATTTTAATGGCGAAAAACGGTGTAGACGGTGTTTATAACGACGACCCACGCACAAATCCAGAGGCAAAAAGATATGAAACGTTAACTTATTTAGAAATGTTAAACAAAGGTCTTCAAGTGATGGATTCAACAGCGGCATCGTTATGCATGGATAACGATATTGATTTAATGGTGTTTAATATGAACGAAGCGGGCAATATTAAAAAAGCCGTTGCCGGCGATAAGATTGGAACGATCGTAAGCGGTCGTTAGTATGAAATAAAGGATTGAGGAGGAAATAAAGATGTTTAATTTAGATGAAATTCAAGCAAGAATGGATAAGTCAATTGACTCTTACAAAAAGGAATTAGGAAAATTAAGAACAGGTCGTGCAAGTTCAGCATTAGTAGAAGGTATTACGATTGATTATTACGGAGCGCCGACACCGATTGATCAAACGTCACAGATTTCGGTACCAGAAGCAAAGCAGTTAGTGATCAAGCCTTACGATAAATCCATTTTAGGTGATATCGAACAAGCCATTAACGCAGCGAATATCGGGATTACGCCAAACAATGACGGAGAGCTTATTCGTCTAAATGTCCCAGCATTAACGGAAGAGACGCGTAAAGAGTTGGCTAAGAAAGTAAAAGGCTTAGCTGAAGACGCGAAAGTAGCGGTTCGTAACATCCGCCGCGATGCGAACGATTTGATCAAAAAAGCTGAGAAGGCGAATGAGATGACGGAAGACGACGTGAAAAGCTCTGAGGACGATGTTCAGAAGTTAACGGACGGGTTTGTTAAACAAATCGATACGCTTGGCTCTGAGAAAGAACAAGATATCTTAGCGATGTAATCACAACTATGTGGAAATGAGGATGAACTCAAATGAGTAAGTTCTCATTTTTTTATACGTCGTCGCATAGACTGAAATGATTAACAACGATAGGGTGGGGATGTGCGATGTTTTCTAAAATTAGAGTGTTGGCCATTGATGGTGGCGGAATTAGGGGAATCATCCCGGCTGGCGTGCTGGCGCACATTGAAAAGCTGTTGCGCGAGATCAGCAAAAACAAAGAGGCTCATATTAGCGATTACTTTGATTTGATTGCGGGGACGTCCACCGGTGGTATTTTAACGGCACTCCTTCTACACCCAGACAAGAAATATCGCGCCACTGATATGACGGCGCTTTACGTTAACCACGGTGAGGCGATTTTCACGCGCAACCTTGCGACTCGTACGGTGGATCGGCTGGGACTTTTTAACCCTTTATATCAGCACGAACCATTAGAGGGGTTATTACAAACGTATTTGGGCGATATCAAAATTAGCGAGCTGGTCCGTCCGGCACTGTTACCAACTTATAACATTGAAACGGGCGTGGCGACGTTTGTGAGCGGGCTTCGAGTGAACGAAAAACCGGAATACGATTGCAAGGTCCGCGATGTGCTACGTGCGACGACTGCGGCTCCAACTTATTTTGCGCCAACCCAAAAGCAGCGTGGGGCGTTTATTGATGGGGGGATGTTTGCGAATAACCCCGCCCTTTGTGCGTATGTGGAGGCGAGTAAATTTCCTTCGGGGCCAAGTAGTAAAGATATTATGTTGCTTTCACTTGGAACCGGGTCGATTAACCGATCTTATCCCTTCGATCAGGCGCGGAAATGGGGGCGGTTAAATTGGGTTCGGCCTGCGCTTGAGATTTACGCTTCGGCGGCTTCGCAAACCGTGAACCATCAGTTGGAAATGTTTTACGAAAACAAAGATCGTCGAGGCAATTATTTGCGGATTGAGCCTGATTTGAATGAGTTTGACGTTCATCCAGGAATGGATGTGGCGACGGCGGATAATATTGAGAAATTGCAGGTGGTTGGTAAGGCGATGTGCGAGAAATACGATCGGGCGTTGCGGGTATTTTTGGAGCAGGTGGTGCGGAGTAATGTGGTGTCTGGGCATGAGAGGTTGTATTGATATGTGATGCATATGTAATAGGGGGAATAGTAAAATGGAAAGAAATTTTAGTCGTGTGCGATTGGTCGTGATTCAGCCAGAGGAATCGGTGTATTTTGATAAGTATTACGAAGACGTTTTGATGGCGCTGGATAAGTTCAATTATTTTTGTAAGCTAGCAAAAGTGAATCACAATGAGGCGCCGAAATTTGTGTTTGATCGAGGGAATACATACCGCGAGATGAGTGTCTATTTTCCTGAAAATGAGGACAATTTGCGAAATAAGTCTGGATTTGTGCAAGTTTCGATGTATTTCGAAGTATAAACGAATCTTGTTCTTTTTAGAAAGAAAAGGCATTTTCTCCTTTAGAAAGTGTTTACAAAGGAGTTTAAGAATGTTATAATAGTGCCATAACAGATTTAAGGGAGTTGGTTGGCATGACAATAGTAACGAGAGCAGCAAATAATTTTACCATCACAGACGCAATTAGAGAGCACATCGAGCTAAAAGTAGGTTCTTTAGCAAAATTTTTACCGGCTAGTGATGATTTAGAAGCTCGTGTTAATATTAAAATTTACGATGTTATCCAAAAAGTGGAAGTTACCATTCCAGGAAAGCAATTTATCTTACGTGCAGAAGAAGAGCACACGGATTTATACGCAGCGGTAGACCTCGTTATTGATAAATTGGAACGTCAAATTCGTCGTCATAAAACAAAAGCAAATAAAAAAATTAAAGAAAGAGAAGGCATTGCCGAGTACTTTAGTAACCTAGAAAACGGTGATCGCGAAGTGGCAAACGAAGCGCCGTTTAAGTCGAAGGAAATTTTCTTGAAGCCGATGGACGTGGAAGAAGCGATTATGCAGCTTGATTTACTTGGGCACGATTTCTACGTGTACTTCGATATGGAACTTGACGCTGTGTGTGTCGTGTATCGTCGTAAAGATGGGCAGATTGGTGTGATTGAAACGAATCGCGAATAATAAGGGTGATCCGAATAAGCTAACTGATGCAATGGTTAGCTTATTTTTAATAGAAGGAGCGTTGTTATAACATGGAAATTATTAAAACATTAGCGCAATTTGAACAAACAACCGAAACAGGCAAGCACATCGTAGTGTTTTCGGCAGAGTGGTGCGGGGATTGTATCTTTATTAAACCTCATCTGCCAACGATTGAGGCGAATTTTCCTGCATGGCAATTTTCTTACGTTGATCGTGACGACCACCTCGCCCTGTGCAAAGATTTGGATATTTACGGTATCCCGTCGTTTCTGGCATTTGTGGATGGGGAGGTAGTGGGGCGCTTTGTGAGCAAAGATCGGAAGACGCCGCCTGAAATTGAGGCATTCATTAGAGATTTACAGTAAAGAAAAAGGGCATCTGAGCGATGTCCTTTTTATGAGCCAATGGCTTTGCACGATTTCCGAATGACGATTTCGGTATCAACAAACACCTTCGTTTTATCTTGGTGATGACTAATGTCACTAATCAATTTTTCCACGGCCAACGTTGCCAGCGAGTCCTTCCTGACGTGAATCGTTGTCAGCTCCGGTGTAATAACTTGAGACTCAAAAATATTATCAAACCCAACAACAGAAACATCTTCTGGAACCCTAATGCCAAGCTCTGTCAGTGATTTGATGACACTGATCGCCATGTAATCCGCTTCGCAAAACAAGGCAGTTGGCAGCTGGCCATTAAGGTTTTTAATCGCATGAGTGAACACCGATTGTTCAACTAAAACGGTAGGGGAGATAGAGAAATAGTGTTCATCTGCGATCTCTAAATCTGATTCTGACATGGCTTGCAAGAAGCCTTTTTTTCTCATATCAAAGTTGTAAATTCTGGCATCGGATGCGACATAGCCAATGCTTTGATGGCCGAGATCAGTGATAAACTTTCCGGCTTGATAAGCGCCGTAGACGTTGTTGATCGAAACGAAATTAACTTCTAACGTTTCAAAGCATGTGTCTAATACAACGAGGTTGGGTTGCATCGTCGCGATCAGTTTAATTTGTTCTGCGTTTAAATTGGTTCCTAGTAGTAAAATACCAGCGGACTTTTGGTTTTTTTCTAGCTGTGTGATCTCTTCCTCGAGGTTTGTACTATTGACGGTTGAAACGATGAGCGAAAACCCGTTAGAAGAAATCTGCTTATTAATATCACCGATTAACTCCGTAAAAAAGGGCAAGGATTCGTATTGCTCGGTAACGATGTGCCCGTTTGTACAAGCGACCAGTCTTAACAATTTGGAATGGTCGGCTTCGGTTTTGATAACGGAGCGTGTCATGTACCCGTGTTCGGATGCGATTTTTAAAATTTTATCGCGCGTTTCGGCGCTGACGCCTTTTTTCCCGTTTAGCGCTAATGAAACGGCTGATTTTGAGACGTTTGCTAACCTAGCGATATCATCTATTTTCATAACAACTCTCTCCTATAACCTTAAGATTTCCTTCTATTATAACACATTTCTCTAAAAAATAAACCCCCTCCACTAAACTATTTTAGTTAAACGCTAAACGATTTTGATGTTAAAAATCATTGACGTGCGAAAAAGAGTGTGTTATGATAAACGGGAACAAAACCTATCATGTGCTTTATTAAAACCGTATAAATGCCTTTTATCAAGGTGTTTGGGCGGTTTTTTAATGTTATCTAAGAATAATGCAACTAAACAAAACATAAAATTTATTATCATAAAACTAAAAAAGTTTATCAAAAGTACTTGACCAACGCTAATTGCTGTGGTAATATTAACGCAACAAATGAAAGAAAATGTTTACAAATGACGATTCATCGGATTCGTTTAGTGATTTGCTAAACAAATTTTATTTAAGACCAGGAGGATGTAGAAGATGAAAAAGTTTAAACTCGCTTATGCACCAACACGACGCTTCGTATTTAGTAAGGAAGACGCATTGAAGTACAAAGTATTGATCAAGGAAAAGATGGAAAGTTTTGATCTCGATATCGACATCATTGATTTGGAAGGTATCAACGAGGAAGGGTTGTTACACGAACGTCACGAAGAAGCTGAAATCATTAGACGCTTTAAAGATGCGGAAGTGGATGCGTTGTTTGTTCCGCACTGTAACTTTGGAACGGAGGACATTGTTGCTCGGGTTGCGAAGGCGCTGGATAAGCCGGTGCTATTATGGGGACCACGAGATGAGGCACCTCTGGCAGATGGGATGCGACTTCGCGATACGCAATGCGGGTTATTCGCCACTGGGAAAGTGTTGCGACGCTTCGGTGTGACATTTACGTACATCACCAATTGTCGGGTTGACGATCCAGTTTTTGAACGTGGATTTAAAAACTTTATTGCAGCTGCCAATGTCGTGAAGCATTTTAGAGACTTGCGTATTTTACAAATTTCCACACGACCGTCAGATTTCTGGTCAGTGATTTGTAACGAAGGGGAGTTGTTAGAAAAGTTTGGGATTCAAATCCACCCGATTAGTTTGGAAGATTTAAGAAAATCGGTTGTACGGATTGAAAAAATGGGTGGGGACGTGCTTGCGGATGAAATCAAGTTGATGAAAGAAGCGGTTGACTGGGACGGGTTGCCAGATGAGTCGATCACTAAGATGGCCGCACTGAAAATTGCGATTAGACGAATGGTGGAGCAGACCAGAAGTAACGCGGTGGCGATTCAATGTTGGTCAGCGCTGCAAAGCATTACCGGCATTATGCCGTGCTTTGTGAACGGGTTATTAACGGATGAGCAAATTCCGACGACGTGTGAAACGGACATTCACGGTGCGATCACGTCGATTATGGTACAAGCGGCGACGATGAATCAGAAGCCGACGTTCTTTGCTGATATTACGGTGCGTCACCCGGAAAATCCAAACGGTGAATTGCTGTTCCATTGCGGAAATTTCCCGTTATCAATGAAGGTTGAAGACAAGCCTAAACTACAGCGTCACTGGTTATTCGAGGATGAAGCCCCAGGCGCTCTTGAGGGAGAAGTCGCGGGTGGCGACATGACGATCGCAAGATTTGACGGTGATCACGGCGAGTACTCGATTTTCTTGGGGAAAGCGAAAGGCATCGAAGGGCCGTATACAAGAGGCTCTTACGTGTGGGTGGAAGTGAACGACTGGCCGCTATGGGAAGAGAAGCTAGTCAAAGGGCCTTATATTCACCATTCAACGGGGATCCACGAAGACGTGATCCCAGCGCTATACGAAGCGTGCCAGTATATTCCGGGATTAACGCCAGATCCAGTCGATCCAACCGAAGCGGAAATCCAGGCGTGGCTACGCGGCAGTGATTTGAATAAGTAGCGTAGGGTGATTTTCCTAGGGACACCCCTATTTCAAAGATAGTAGGTAAAAATTTCCCTATCGCCCCCCTTATTTCATTGGTAATAGGGAACCATTTCCCTATCACCCCCCTTATTTCGCTGGTAATAGGGAACCATTTCCCTAGACGACCTCCTATTTCGTGTAAATAGGGAATCAGCACGAATGAAATCAAATAAAAAGGAGAACGCAGATGAACGAGAACACGCGTTTAGAAAGAAAAGCAACTGAAATTCGCATAGCAGTACTGAAAATGATTCACGAAGCGAAAGCGGGGCACATCGGTGGGTCGTTCTCAAGCATTGACATCCTCACCGCGCTATACCACAACGTCCTAAACATCGATCCGCAAAACCCAACTGACGATGCCCGTGACCGTTTTATCCTGAGCAAAGGGCATATCGCTGAGGCATTATGGGCTGTCCTAGCTGATCGTGGCTTCATAAAAAAAGAAGAGCTAAAGACCTTCTGCGGGTTTGGCACGCGGTTGATCGCGCATCCCAATAATAAAGTTGCCGGGGTGGAAATGAACACCGGGTCGTTGGGTCAAGGCTTATCAGTGGCTGTGGGCATGGCGCTTGCGGCAAAAATGGACGGCAAGGCTTACCGAACCTTTACTTTAATGGGCGACGGCGAGCAAGCCGAAGGGTCCGTCTGGGAAGCGGCAATGTCAGCGGCCCATTACAAGCTGGACAACTTAGTGGCCATCATCGATCGCAACCGCCTCCAAATTAGCGGAACAACAGAAGATGTGATGACCCTAGAACCCCTCCCATCAAAATGGACAAGTTTTGGTTGGCACGTGGTGGAAGTGGATGGCCACAACATGAATCAGTTAATCGAAGCTTTATCTACCAATCGAAGGGGAAGCGGGAAACCAACGCTGATCATGGCGAATACGATCAAAACAAAGGGGATCCCAGCGGGCGAAAACAACCCGGCTTGGCATCACCACGTACCAAGCGATGCACAGTATAAAGCAGCCTTAAATGAACTGGAGGCGAAACTAACATGACACACACCGCATTAGAACGAACAAAACCAAACAAGATCGCCAATCGGCAAGTCATCAGCGATACGTTGCTCGAACATGGCAAAACGAACGCAGACATTCTCGTCCTAACGAGTGATTCGCGCGGCTCGGCTTCCATGGTGAAATTTGCCGAAGAGCTTCCGGATCAACTTGTTGAAATCGGGATTGCCGAACAAAATTTAGTGGGCGTGGCCGCCGGGCTGGCACACTCAGGAAAAATTCCGTTCGTTGCTTCCCCGGCTTGCTTCTTAAGCATGCGAAGCATCGAGCAGATCAAAGTCAGCGTTGCTTATTCACAGACAAACGTGAAACTGATCGGGATTAGCGGTGGCATTAGCTACGGAGCGCTTGGGATGAGCCATCACTCGGTACAAGATTTAGCGGTGACACGCGCGATTCCCGGGCTTGACGTGATGCTACCGGCTGACCGTCACGAAGCGAAAAAGATGGTCGAAGCTTTAATCGATTACCCGCGTCCGATCTATCTAAGAGTCGGGCGAAACCCGGTAGAAGATTGTTATTTAAGCGAAGATTACGAATTTGAAATAGGAAAAGCAGTGACGATGCACGAAGGCACGGACTTAACGCTGATCGCAACCGGCGAAACGGTGCGTGTGGCGCTCGACTCGGCACAACAGCTTAAGCAGGAGGGTATCCAAGCACGTGTGTTGAATTTCCATACGATTAAGCCGTTAGACACTGAAGCGATTGCAAAAGCGGCGAAAGAGACTGGCTGTGTTATCACATTGGAAGAGCATAGTATTCACGGTGGTTTGGGCGCTGCGGTGGCGGAAGTCGTGGTGCAACAACATCCAGTTCCGATGAAGATCTTAGGGATACCGGATGAGCCTGCTGTGGCGGGGAAGTCGGCTGAGGTGTTTGAGCACTATGGGTTAAGTGTGAAGCAAGTCGTTAAGGTTGCACATGAGCTTCTTACAAAGTAGAGGTGGCTGGCGATGACAAAATATATCGTGGCAATTGATCAGAGTACGTCGGGGACGAAGGCGTTGTTGGTAGATGAGCAGGCGCAGGTTGTGATGAAGAAGACGAAGGCGCACGAGCAGTATTACCCGCAACCGGGCTGGGTGGCGCACGATCCGACGGAAATTTATGAGAATGTGAAAGAGCTGTTAAACGAGGTTGTCAACCGTGAGGTGTTAGCAGAAAAGCAAGTGGTTGGCTTGGCGATGACGAATCAGCGCGAGACGGTGCTAGTTTGGGACAAAACAACCGGTGAGCCGATTCATCACGCGATTGTGTGGCAATGTCGGCGAACAGCAACACTCTGCGACGCGTTGAAACAGCAGGGTTATGAAGAGAAGATTTTCGAGAAGACGGGGCTCACGGTGGACCCGTATTTCTCAGCGACGAAAGTGAAATGGATCTTGGAGCAGGTTCCGGGTGCGCTAGAAAAAGCTAGGAGCGGACAGTTACTACTTGGCACGATCGATAGCTGGTTGATTTGGAAATTAACGGACGGTGCGGTGCATGCGACGGACGTGACGAATGCTAGTCGGACGTCGCTGTACAACATTAACACGCTAGGCTGGGACGAGGAAATCCTTGATATTATGGGGATCCCGAAGTCGATGCTCCCCGAGGTGAAAAGTTGTAACGCGCTTTTCGGGCACATTGCCGACGAGGAAATCCATGCAAAAGGCCTACCAATCTCAGGTGTGATTGGCGATTCGCAAGCGGCTTTGTTCGGGCAGAAGTGCTTTGAACCGGGCATGGCGAAAGCGACTTACGGCACGGGGACGTCGGTCCTGATGCAAACGGGCGAGTTGGTGCGAGGCGGCAACGGGTTAGTGACATCCGTGGCGTGGGGGATTGACGGGAAGGTCAGCTACGCGCTAGAAGGGATCATCCACTCAACGGGCGATACGATGAATTGGTTGATTGACCAACTGGAATTATTCGGTGATGTCGGCGAACTAGAACCACTAGCGGCAAAGCTACCCGATAATGAGGGCGTTTATTTAATACCAGCCTTTGTTGGTTTAGGGGCACCGTACTGGGATCCGCATGCGCGGGCTGCCATTGTTGGATTGACCCGAAGTAGCGGGAAAGCCCATATCGCTCGAGCGGCCCTTGAAAGCACGGCTTACCAAGTGAAAGATGCGGTGACGTTGATTGCACAGGAATCCGGCATCACCGTGAAAGCGCTACGCACAGATGGCGGTGCGACAAAGAATCGCTTCTTGATGCAATTCCAAGCGGATATGCTCGGGGCGGATGTCCGAACGTCCGATTTAGCAGAGCTATCCGCGATGGGCTCGGTGTACTTGGCGGGTCTGGGCTTTGGCGTGTGGGAGTCGCTGGATAGGATTCGCACCTTGAACGAGGACTCGCAGGTTTACTCGGCACAGCTTGCCGAGGATTTAAGAGATAGCTGGTACGAGGGTTGGCAAAAAGCAGTTAATGGTATTATCAGCAGTCAAAAATAATTAGGCAGCTGTGAAAAAATATAGGAGGACTCACTATAACGTGCAGAATATAAGCTTCTATAGTGAGTTTTGCGGGTGTTTGCTGCTATAATTCACTATAAGTATCGAAATATAAGCTTCTATAGTGAGTTTTGCGGGTGTTTGCTGCTATAATTCACTATAAGTATCGAAATATAAGCTTCTATAGTGAGTTTTGCGGGTGTTTGCTGCTATAATTCA
>Ga0131853_10001873_pt1 | contig 37482 bp, 34 predicted proteins | sample TergutLab28metaG_FD_92764 | JGI IMG/M metagenome (GOLD analysis project Ga0131853, IMG submission 92764) | Labiotermes labralis P1 segment gut microbial communities from Petit-Saut dam, French Guiana - Lab288 P1 (version 2) (version 2) | ecosystem: Host-associated > Arthropoda: Insects >... | reverse complement strand
TAACCATTCAAGAGGTCTATAGGGTAGAGCATGCAATGCCCGCAAATATAGTTGACGTGTATGTATACGCGCGTGATGCAAGGCGGACAATGCGTACATATTCACTCCCGCGCTATGATGCGCCTATGCCAATCAACATGCCTATATTATTAGAAGGCCGATGGCCCGCCGCTGCCAACGAAATTGCCGTAGAACGGCGGTTTTTGCGCGAAAGCGGGCTTAATATCGGCGATGAAATTGCCCTAAGCTTACGCGATATGGGGCGCTTTTTCGCAATTTTCGCCTATGAGTACTTCACTATAACCGGAGTGGCCGACTCGCCGCTGTACCTGACCGGTACACGGGGCAATACTACCTTAGGCGACGGTTCTATCCGATTTTTCGCGTTTTTGCATCCGTATGCATATATCGCGTCAGTATACACCGACATTTACATAATCATGGCAGGCTCGCGTGACATCCACCAAGTGTCTGATACTTACAACGCTGCCGCCCAAGAGTGGCGTAGCCAATTAGAGGCATTCCTAGCCGAGGGAATAGGCGGCTTTGTATTCACCCGGCAAAACGGTATAGCTTTCGAGTCCTACTTCCAAGACACCCAGCGCCTAGAAAGCGTGGGTTATGTATTCCCGCTGGTGTTCTTCCTTGTGGCGGTGTTGGTAAGTCTCACCACTATGACACGTATGATAGAAGAACAGCGCGGGCAGATAGGAATTTACAAGGCTCTGGGGTATAGTCCTACGGCCATTTTACTAAAGTATATTTTGTATGCGCTGGCTTCGGGGCTAGCTGGCGGGCTAATTGGCGCGGCGCTGGGTTCGCAAATCATACCGCGTATTATTTTTGATGCTTATGGGCATTTGTACAACATGCCGCCTTCCAACCATGCTATCCCTTGGGGAACAGCGGCTTTTGCGGTGCTTTTGGCAGCAGCGTCTGTTACTGTAGCGGTGATATTTACCTGTATAAGAACGATGCAAGGTGAAGCAGCCAGCCTTATGCGCCCCAAGGCCCCTAAGCCGGGACGCCGGGTGCTGTTAGAAAAAATCCCAGCAATATGGAACCGGCTGGGATTTATAGGCAAAGTAACATCGCGCAATATCTTCAGGTACAAGCGCCGGTTTTTTATGACATTGGCTGGGGTGGCCGGGTGTACGGCTCTGCTTGTGACAGCTTTTGGGCTGGGCGATTCTATAGGCAGTGTAGCTAGGCTGCAGTTTGGCGATATAGTTATCTACGACGCACGCGTGCATACCCGTGAACTTTCTTATGCCGACCAAGCCGAGTTGCTGGTATTAACCATGCAAGCCGGACGCGCGCAATTTGATACATGGTATCAGTCATACGCAAGCACTCAACTATTCCTACCGGAATCGTTGTTCATCCGTACAATGACAGCCGATGCGCATACATTGGAAGGCGGTTTCTCTGCAACAATAATCGTGCCGGAAGATATAGAGCGCCTGCCATACTTTATTAATCTGGTAGCCCCAAGCTTTGGCTTTTTGAGTAGGGCAGGGGAGACAATTTATTTAACCGGGGATGGTATGGTTGTTTCCGAATCCGTGCATCCCGGGTCCGGAAGCTACTCACTCATGCGGCATGGTGTACTTGTGACGGAAAAATTAGCCCGCGAAATGGGCATAAGCGCCGGTGATGACTTTACAATAACCTTTGGTGATGGCTGGTCACACACCATCCGCGCCGCAGCAGTGGTAGAAAATTATTTGCTGCATTATATATACATGTCGCCAGAACACTATATTCAGCTTTTCCAGCGTCCTCACCGCCCAAACGGCATGCTAGTCACAGGCGAAATAAACATCCCAACCCTACGCGAGCACCCCGCAATACTGGGCATAGCCAACACCGCATGGATGCGCGACAATTTAACCCAGCAAACAGATGCCCTAGGCATTGTGACCATAGTGCTAATGGTAATGGCCTGTATTCTAGCACTGGTTGTATTGTTTAACCTGACAGAGATAAACATACTGGAACGTATGCGCGAACTGGCTACAATTAAAGTACTGGGCTTTCAAGACACCCAAACAGCTATGTATTTGTATAGGGAAAACATGGTTGTGACGGCCATGGGCATAGCACTTGGGCTGATTATTGGCATTGCCTTAAATGGCTATATCCTTACCACTGTGGAGATAGATATGCTAAAGTTCCCCCACGTTATTTTCCCTATGAGTTTTGTAATGGCTGGCGGTATTTCAGTATTGTTTGCGCTGGCTGTAAATGTGCTAACTTACCGCAAACTTGCTGCCATTGATATGGTAATGTCGCTTAAAAGTGTGGAGTAAATCAAACAAAGAAGGAATTGCCTCATTAAACATTTTCATGAATTAATATGCTTAACAAGGCAGTCCTTTTTTTGCTGGTTCTTGCCTCAGTCAAAACATCACATTTGCCTGAATTACCAAGGCGAGTTCCTAAACCCATTATAAATCATCCCGGGTTCCAATTCCCCATAATGATATCCAATCAACTCTGTGGCGGTTACCAGCTCAAACCCATCCGCAATAAGCCGTGGTATAAGCCTGCGCGTGGCCTCTACCGTAGGGTAGCGGATATCATGCAATAATACAATCGAACCCTCCATTACACGCTGCATTACATTATCATAAATCACATCCGCGTCCCGGTTATACCAGTCCTGTGGGTCTACAGACCAGTGAAGCAGCGAATAACCCAAATCTCGCGCTGTATCAATTGCGCGGTTATTTAGTAATCCATAAGGCGCACGCATAATCGGTGGCGGGCGTTCCCCAATTGCTTCCTCTATTGCATCGCTTGTACGGGTAATTTGACTTGCTACGCCTGCCGCTCCAAGCCGTGTAAAATTGCTGTGGTCCCAAGAATGGCCAATAACTTCGCTACCCATAGCAATTGCTCTCACAAGCGTTTGGGGGCGGTGGTGTATACGGTTGCCCAATACACAAAAAGTAACCTGCCCGCCGTGCTCTTCCAATATATCCAAAATCATTTCTGTATACACACTCGGGCCGTCGTCAAAGGTTAAGGCTACCAAGCGCCTAGGGGGCGGCTCTCGTAGGCCAAGTTCCACGCCCAAAAGAAAAGCTTCATCTAGGTCTTCATAGCGAAGTAGTATATATACAAATCCCAAATCCCATGGGGCTATTTCTGGTAGAAGCAGCACGCCTACACCCTCATGGTCAAGTACAAAATGCGTAAGCCAGCCGGCTTCTATCAAATCTAAATAAGGCGCAGCCTCCGGGGCATAGGCCAATACAGCCTCTGCCAGAAGAGAAAGCGCCTTTTCTATTTGCTCCATATCAATAATATCCGCTATTTCCAGCACCGTATCTGTGTACGTGTCTTTTACCAGACTTTCCGCTACGGCAATATCACTGGGTGCGGCAGAATGCCTGAAAAATCCCCATGTCAAAAATCCCGCATAACGCCCGGCCACAAGTACGGTTTCCGTTGTAAGGTCAAGCTCACCCGGTTCGGGTGGTAGCGGTTCTTCTATTTCTGGTTCTTCATATTCATCGTAGTCATCATATTCGTATATTGGGTCTTCGTATTCCGGTACCGGAGAAGTCGGGGCTATGGGTATTATATTTGCCCCGGCGTTGGTGTTACCTCGCGGAGATTGACAACTTATAATGGCTATTAAAACTACCAACCCCAAAACTACCAGCCAAAAAACTTTACTTCTCACAGTGAAGCCCCCCAATGTCCCGTATGCAAACCTGATGCGAAAGCGCTCAGTTTTTGCTGAAAAAAGTATACTCTGCAAATATTGTTTCGTCAAAGAATTTCACATCTATTTTATACGATTAATTTAAATTTAATCGCCAAGGCGTAAGACATGATAATTCGCGGAGCCAGTTGGCATATAGTGTAAATATCTTCAAAAAACAAGAGGTTGTTCATGAAGCATCTAACCATATATACCCAACGATACAGCCATTTATTAGAAGATTTTGCTGTCCACGCACAGGCCAACGGCTGGATAACAATGTTTAAGACCGGACGTGCCAGCGGGTTGTTTTTTATTAACTGCCGGTACGGCCACTCTCGCACGGCTTTCGCGAAAGGATTGCTGGCACTGCTTGCAGACATCACCATACAAGAAAACCCAATATATCAACATTCACCAAAACTACAAGCAATAGCACATGACCTACACAAGACCCCGTTATATGACGCAGAGTTTAAATGCCTTAACAGGTTCTTAAAGCATAGCCGCGCATTGCATTTAGAAGGCTATACAACCTTCCGCATGTCAGATTACCGCGAGAAGCTGGATACAATGTCGTATACGCTGATTAAAAAATTAAAATTTAATCAACAGGACTAGCAATATATGTAAATATTGGTTATTATAGGGTATGCGGTCATCGCGAAAGCGTTGCATGGTCAGGTTGAATGATAGCGGGAAAAGAGGGGCGTGAAAATGAACAAGCTTGTCGAAAGCCTATTAAACATTGAACACTCCGCTAACAAAACCCTTGCGGAGTTAGAAGAAGAACGTGCCGATAAATCCCGGCAAGTAAAAGCCGAAATAGCCCGTAGCGTGCAGGAAATCAGGAATAAAACCAATTACACCATAGATGCCCTAAAGCAAAATGCAAAATTGTCCCTAGCTACCAATTTAGCCGAAGTAGAACACAAGCACAAGCAAGAAACGGCGCAGCTGCAAGAGCTATTCCATAAAAACGCGGCTACATGGCGAAAAGAATGGGCCGCGCGCATTCTTGATATGAATACGGGTAGTCATCCATCATGAATTACGCAGCACTAAACGCGAAACTCAGCGCAATAGCCGCCAAGCCGCCAAACCGGAATGGCCATGATGCCATACTCCAATCCGCCACAAATATCTGCCGGTTTATCCACACCAAACCGCAGAGAGACTTTGTTATGGCAATGGCCCAAGCTGCTCATGACAAAAACCTGCACGTTTACATCATCCATTGGAAAAGGCTTAGCCAATTGGACAAGCATAATCATATAGTCATTAAAAGCATACTAGGCGCGGAAATCGACCTTAACAATATCCTATGGATGTACCGCCTAAAACGGTATCACTGCGTTAAAGGTGACGCAACATTCGGCCATTTAATCCCTATCCGTTATATGCTAAGCCGCAAAGCAACCCGCCGCATGGCCGATTGCGTAACTCCAAAGGCCTTATTAGACGAAGTGGCAAGCAGCCCCTATGCGTTGGATTTTAAATCTCTAGCGGATAAAGGGTTTGAAATACAGGCCGGTGGGCCAACCCCGGAGCAAATGCTTGAAAAAACTATTCTTCACCGTTATCAAGCAGCCGCCCGCCGCTTTCCTAATTCATTGGCCCCGGCTTTGGCATATTTAAAATCTATCATATAGCAATTAGGCTTTAAATTGGTCTCGCCCTCTAGCACCCTACGGTGCTGGCCGGGTGGCCTGACGCTTTGCGTCACCGGCTTCACCGGAGTAAAACCTGTCGCCAAAAATGCGTAGAAGCGTTCGCGTTTTTAACTCAGCCGGGACCATTTAAAGGGTTAATTGCTTTAGAAGCAGGTGACACATGGTAGAAAAAATGAAATACATAAGTATAACCGGTCATATCTCCGCCATGAATCATGTGGTAAGCCGCTATCTATCCCGATACGATATCCAGCTTGCGGCTGCCCCCTACTATCCCGGCCAAATGGAGCCGTTTTCGGCCACAAACCCCTACGCCGCTACATTGCTAAAAGCCAATAACTTCCGGCAAATGCTAGGCCCGCCCCCGGAACTATATATCCCCATGAACGGCGCGAAAGCTGTAAATCTAGTCGAGGCTGCCCATATGACTTATGAACAACGCGATGAAAAACTTCTCCAATTAGAAGAAGAGCGAAATATGATAGGGGCCTACATTCACAGGCTGCAACCCTTCGAGGGCTTTGACGCACCCATTGCTCAAGTGGAGGCTATGCCCCATATCCACCATCGCTTTGGCCGTATGCCAATAAGCCATTTTCGTCAATACGAGACATTTCTGCACGATGATGAAAGAGTTTTGCTGCATGTGTGCAAGCGCAGCCAAGAATTTGCATGGGTGGTGTACTTTACACCCAATACCCACAAGGATGTGGTAGACGCGGTTTTTTCGTCGCTTAACTTCGAGGCAATTCCGCTGGCAACGCATTTAACAAAAATCTTGCCTACCGCTACGAGTTTAACCTGCAACGACAGTGAATCCATAACATACCCCCATGTCCTTCTAAAATATCTACATGGCCACCAAGTTGCCTTAGATATAGAAATCCAATCCTTAACCCAGCAAAGCCTAGAAGGCGCTATCGGCAACAAAGACCGCCTGTGTATAGCCTGTGAAAAAGTACAGGCCCTTCACGCCGCTTTTGAAGTAAAAAAACACGCGGCATTAAGCCGTGGCCGGCGCATATTTACTTTCGTAGGATGGCTGACCGAAAAGGATGCAAAATCCTTGGAAAAAGAAATAGATGACGACGAACTGGCCGTATTCACACGTTACGCCGAAACAGCCGATGCGCCGCCCATCCGCCTTAAAAACCCGCCTATTATCCGGCAGTTTGAGTTTTTTACCCGCCTATATGGCCTGCCTGCCTACGATGAAATCGACCCTACTCTACTTCTGGCAGTGACATATACATTGCTTTTTGGGTTGATGTTTGGGGACGTGGGTCATGGGTTTGTGCTTGCGGTTTTGGGGTTGTTTATATACAGGATAATGGGGAAGCCGCTGGGCGGTATACTGGCTGTAGCGGGGGTATCGTCGGTAGTATTTGGCTTCCTTTATGGCAGCATTTTTGGCTTTGAAGATATTCTGCCTGCCCTATGGCGGCGGCCTATGACGGATATCGCCGCAACGCTTTTGTTTGCGGTTGGTATAGGTGTGGGGCTGATTATTCTTAGCATGTGCCTTTATATGTACAATGCAGTGAAGACACGGCGGTTTGGGGATTTACTGTTTGGTGCTAATGGCGTGGCTGGCTTGCTTTTTTATGGTGCGGTACTGTTCTTGGTTTACCGGGTGATTTTTGGAGGGTATGCCCTAAGCTTGTCTGATGTGGCTCTGGCAATGTTGCCGCTTTTGTTTGTAGCTTTTAAACGTCCAATCATAGGCTTTATAGAGAGGCCAAGTGGTACCGAGGGTCAAAAGCTTAGCTTAGGGATGCAAATCTTTAATACGATAATTGAGCTTTTTGAGACATTACTAACCTATGCTACCAATACAATTTCTTTTGTGCGCGTTGGGGCATTTGCCATAAGTCACGCGGGTATGATGCATGTTGTATTGCAGTTATCTCAAGGCGCGGCAGGTTCGCACAATCTTTTAATTTTGATTTTGGGCAATGTACTGGTGATGGCTATAGAGGGCTTATTAGTAGGAATACAGGTGCTGCGGCTGGATTTTTACGAGATATTTAGTAGGTTTTACACCGGCGGCGGGCAGGGGTTTGCTTCAGATAAGGTCAGGAGGTTTTAGGGTTGTATATTTTGATTGTTTCGCTTTTATTTGCCGCTGCTATGGGCGGGCCGGTTGCCTTCTTCTATGCGGGGAAGCGTAGCCGTAAACGTGGTAAATTGGCTTTGGCCGTTAACTTGGTATCGTTTGTTGCTGTATTTTTGCTGGCGGTTGTGTTTCTGTTTGGGCGAACGGTTATTGGCGCGCCAGTGGATTCTGGCACCAGCGATTTGGCGCTTGCGGCGGCCTTTATCGGTGCGGCATTGGTTACAGGGCTTTGCTCTATTGGTACGGGTATCGCGGTTAGTTCCACCGCGGCCGCGGCAATCGGCGCAATTAGCGAAAATGAGAATAATTTTGGAAAGGCCATGATTTTTGTTGCCATGGCGGAAGGCATCGCCATCTATGGGTTACTTATATCATTTATGATTTTGGGGCGGGTGTGATGGCTGAGATTTCGAATCAAAATGCCATTATGCCCGGCAAATCTAATCTCTACGCCATAAGCGATAGCCCACACGCCCTAACCGGCTTAGCACTTGCAGGCGTGTCCGGCCAGCAAACCCATACACCAGAGGAATTGCATCAGTTGCTGGAATACATTTCCCCCCACACAGGAATAATTATAATAACCTCTGGCCTAGCCACCAAAAGCGCAGAGATAATTGAAGAATTCCGTGAAAAAAATCCCCTGCCGCTGGTTGTAGTTATCCCAGATGATACCCGGGCCACAAGGAGTTAAGTGTGAAACGTTCGCATAGTGGATTTTCATACCAACTAATTTGTTCCGCCCACGAAGGAGGCACGAATTAAAAAATGAACGCCGAAAAAAAGCTAGATTATTTCTCGGAAATCATAACCAAGGAAGTAGAGGCAAAAAAACGCAAAGCCCGTAGGCAAATGGCTGCCGAAGCCGCCGAAGCAATATCACATGCTACCGCCAAAGCAGAAACAGAAGCCAATACGCAAATAGAAGCGGAGCGCCAAGCAACCCAAAAATCCAATAATAAGCGCATATCAGAGGCAGATTCCCAAGCCCGCCGTGCCTTAGCCGCCCTGCGCGAGCAGCTAACCGCCCAGCTTTTTGACGATATAAAATCCGACATAATTGCCTTCACAACCTCACCCGATTACGAAAACTTCCTTATAAATAGCATACAAGTCACCCAATCCCAAATAAGGCACCCCTTCACATATATACAGCTACCCCCAAGTACATTTCACTTAAGCAGTAAAATCCAAGAAGTCACCGGCCTGACCCCGGAACCGGGAGGCGAAAGTGACATAGGCGGCTTTATACTACTTTCCGCAAACCGCAGCATGGCATCAGATAATACATTCAAATCCAGCCTAGAAAAGGCAAAGGAAGCATTCTGCGAAACAATATTCAATAATAGGAGGACCCCATGGCAAAAGGCATAATACGCACAATAAACGGCCCAATAATAGCTGTAAGAGAAGAAATTTCCGGCAGTTTCTTCATATCAGAACTGGTAACAATTGAACACGAAAACAAGCTGCTTCCCGGTGAGGTAATAGCCCTGCACCCTCACCGTGTAATAATCCAGCTGTTCGAAGACCCATCCGGCCTAACGCCGGGCCTGACAGTAGAAGGCGCCGGCCGCCCAATGTCTGTACACCTTTATCCAGGTATAGTAGGCAATATCTTTGATGGCATACAGCGCCCACTACAAATTGAAAAACATATATCCGGCAAAAGCTTAGCACTGCCTCAAAAAAAATACACTTTAAATTACGAGCCACCCAAATGGCCCACGATTATAACCGTAGCCATTGGCCAACACCTAAATCCCGGCGATATCTTCGCAGAGGTAGAAGAAACCGCCGTCATTACCTACCGGGCAACAGTACCCTCTGGCATATCCGGCACAGTAGAATCCTGCATGCCAAGCGGCAGATACACATCCGATGCCGCGTTAGTCACACTTATAACCCCGGAGGGCCCGGTAGATTTGACCCTTTCGCAATACCATCCAATTCGTGAACCGCGCCCCGTATCTACCCGTATGGCCCCAACCCGCCCCCTTGTAACCGGCCAGCGCGTAATAGACAGTTTATTCCCTATAGCCAAGGGCGGCACGGCGGCCATACCCGGCGGCTTTGGCACAGGCAAAACCATGACCCAGCACCAGATAGCAAAATGGGCAGACGCGGACATAATCGTATACATTGGCTGCGGCGAAAGAGGCAATGAAATGACCGAAGTACTTGAAGATTTCGCCCGCCTAATAGACCCGCGCACAGGTAAGCCCATGCTGGCCCGTACAATTCTTATAGCCAATACATCAGACATGCCCGTAGCCGCCCGCGAGGCCAGCATCTTCACCGGCATGGCTATCGCCGAATGCTACCGCGACATGGGCTATCACGTAGCCCTAATGGCCGATTCTACCTCACGCTGGGCGGAAGCGCTAAGAGAAATCTCTGGCCGCCTAGAAGAAATGCCCGCCGAAGAGGGCTACCCAGCCTATCTTGCAAGCAGGCTGGGCAGCTTCTATGAGCGGGCAGGATATGTACAAACCCTATCCGGCGCGGAAGGCTCAATAACAATAGTAGGGGCGGTGTCCCCCCAAGGGGCAGATTTTTCCGAGCCGGTCACTCAAAACACTAAACGGTTTGTTCGCTGTTTCTGGGCCTTGGATAGGCAACTGGCCTACGCCCGGCACTTCCCCGCCATAGATTGGATGGGCAGTTATACCGGCTACACAGATGACATAGACCCGTGGCTAACCCAAAACGTAGGCCTCGGTTTCCCAAAGCTGCGCGAGCGTATACTGGCTATATTGCAGGAAGAAAGCAATCTGATGGAAATCGCAAAACTTATAGGTACCGATACCCTCCCAGACCGCGAGCGGTTAACCCTAGCTATAGCGCGTGTAGTGCGCATAGGCTTCGCGCAGCAAGACGCTTACCATCCTTCGGATGTTTTCACGCCCCTTGCAAGGCAGCAAACCATGATGGAAATAATCTTGTACTTACACGACACCTGCCAGAAGCTACTGGATAACGGTACAGAAATGGACACAATACAAAAAGGCGGTATATTCGAAGGTGTAATAGCCGCCAAATATAAAGAAATCCCCGATGAAAGCGATATGCGCCGGTGGTATTTTGGTGAAATTGAAAGGTTTTATGAAAGGGTAAGCGGGTACGGTATAGTACAAACCGCATAAATAAACGGTGTTCTTTGTTATGCCGTCACCTAAATCCCTATTCCATCTCTCGCAAGGCCTCTGTTATGCGCTCCTGCAATTCATATGCCACATGCTCTGCCGCCACCCAGCCGCTGTGGAAATCAATTAGTGCAATATAAATAATGTCGAGTATATTGCCCGGCTGAACTGGGGCCATAGGCATTTCGCCTATAGCGGTTAGCTGCTCAAATACCCTGCTTACAGCTTCGGCCCGCGTCCCTACAATCTTCTGGCCATAAAAGGACATCATAGTCATAGGGAGTATTTGAGAAAAATTCCCTTCTGTTTTAAATTGCAGTGTATCCCTGTTAACAGGGAAGACAAGTGGGGAATGTGAAGTAACTGAGTGCCCTGCCATGTCGTGGGTTATCATTATATAACGCCCCCCACGGCTTGCCATAAACTGCACAAAATCAAGTGCCAGCGCTTGCTGGACGGGGTTGGCAGCGGCACTTAAAACATATGCATTGCCTGTTCGCACAACTAACTCACCGTGACTGTTAACTATTGGTGTAGTGCCGGTAAACAAGAAATCCTCCTCAAATTGAATCAGATATTGAAGCATTAGCGGGGTAATATAGTAAAACATGTATGCTTCACTCAATTCCGCTTCTCTTGAAGGGGGAGTTGTCATGTAAAGACGCCACGATCCGAAGGGTTCCCTATCGGGGCTGGTAAACTCTCTTGCGGTGTTAATAAAATCGATAAAGTGCTGGTTATAGAAATCCACCTGCCGGGTATTCCAGTCAAGGAAATCATGAATATTATTTCGTGCCCCGATAGTAACGTCGAAGTTATGGTCATGTAACAAAGGGTTTAGTGCGGCAAAACTACGTTGCAACCCCATAAGTTGTGATGCAGTTATGCCGCCATACCGTGCGCTATACCATTCCATTGCCTCTGCCAAACCCGGCACTGTGCTGTTGGCAGTTACAAAGTCAAATAAAAACTCGATTGGGAAAGCATATAGCCGGCCGTTCACGGACGAGGCATAGAAAAAATTCATGAAATAATCATCTTCGTTAAAGCTCGGCTCGGCATCCATAATCGGGAGCCAGTCCGCAATAAGACCAGCGTTTGCTTGGTCATAAATATTAAAAATCCAACGGCATATTAAAGTCGGTGCATCATCAGCATCAAGTAATATTATGATTTGTTCCCAATCGGACTCAATTACCTCTACTGTAACGCCTGGGTTTAAAAGCATATACGTCCGTGCAAGGCGTTCCAAAGTGTTTGTATGTGCAGAGGCTATGGTTAAAGTCTGGCCATAGAACCGGTATGGGTCATCTGCATCCGGGAAGTGGGCCGTATCTGTTACTTGAGTATCGTTTTGTTGGATATTTGCGGCATCTTCGGGGCGTGGGCCTTCTCCTGTTATCTGAGGCGGACCGGTTTCGGGCGGCTCATTACTGTGCCCGCAGCTTATAATGCCTAGAAATAAAATTAGTGCCATACATGCAATTAAACTTATTCTAATGACCCGCATACTTGCCTCCTTCATTCATCTGCTGCACCTAACATAATATAAATACTAAATCTTGACAAGATATTTCCCATCAAGCCCCCGCATATACTTAATAACCAACGCCACATAGGGGAATACCATGGCAAATTCTTGGCTAAAAAAACTACATAGATGGCACACTCGCAAAAGCCGTGGCAGACCCCGGCGCTCAAGCCCAACCAGCCGCCCGTTTCCGCTCCGCCGTCCGGCAAAAGCCCGTAAGAGCCATGGCCCTCGTCCGGCAACTTGGAAAATCCCTAAGAAATATGTTGCACTTATGATGGTGCTGCTAGTAATTGCCTCATTCGTATACAGCTTATACCGCTTCGACCGCCGCATCCTTCCGCTAGTGCTGGAAGCCGCCGAAGTACACCTGCAAGCCGAAATCAACAACGTAATTAATGACGTCGTGCAGGAAATCATATCTACCCGCGATATAACCTCTGCGGATTTTATAGTACACCACAACCCGGACGGCGACTCTGGCCCGGTATTATTTGTTAATACATTGCTGGTAAATGATATATCTAACGCCGTAGCTATGCATATTTCCTACAGGCTTAACAACCTAGACCCCGAAATCGTGTCTATACCCATGGGTATGGCCTTCCGCCTTGACACACTTGCCCATGTAGGCCCTCACATAAATTTTCGCATGGCCCCGATAGGCAACGCTTTGGTAGATTATGAATCCAGCTTCACGGCAGTGGGTATAAATCAAGTCCGCTTTTCGGTATGGCTAACAGTTGATTCAGAGATTAGGATAATAAACCCTGTTCACTCATCAACAATATATGTAAACCGCCAAGTATCTTTAGTAGACACAATTATAAGCGGCGTAGTACCAGGCACATATCTAAATATGGATGGGCCAATACTATACGCGAACTAAGCGTTTCCCAATAATTGAAAAAAACAAAAAAAGCGGGTATACTACTTCAAAACAAGAACAATGCAAGGAGCCGTTCCAGATGGACGCCGATGTAATCCGAACTATTATCTTCCTAACAACACTACTAATACTGGGTACTTTCTTTAGCGCGGCGGAGATGGCCTTTTCTGCCTTAAACCGCGCCCGCCTAAAAAGCATGGTAGACGGCGGGAAAAAACGCGCTGGTCTAGCCCTAAAACTAACAGACCGTTTCGATGAGCTGCTTTCTACAATGCTAATCTGCAATAACTTGGTTGCTATAACTACAGCCACTGTTTCGGCGGTATTATTTATCCGGTTATTTCCTATCCACGGTGCACTCGTCTCGACGATAGTAGTATCCGTTATAGTAATTGTATTCACAGATATATTCCCAAAAGCGCTGGCTAAAGAGTCGCCGGAAAGTGTCGCAATTTTCTGCGCGCCCGCCGCGCTTTTTTTGATGACTATTCTAAAGCCCATTAACGCGATACTGGCCAAATGGAAATCCCACCTAAGCCGGGTATTCATGAGCCATACAAAGGAAGATGAAGACACAGAGCGCGGTTTCGGCAACCAAGCCCTGCTATACATGGTAGAAGAGGCCGAACAAGATGGTACAATCAATGAAGAAGACTCGCTGCTGATAAGTAACGCCATAGAGTTTAACGACCTAAAAGCAGAAGACATATTGACCCCGCGCGTAAATATAATAGGTATCCCTACAGGTAGCACCATAGATGAAGCCGCTGCCATTTTCATGGAAAGCGGCTATTCACGCCTACCTGTTTACGACGAATCCATAGACAACATAACAGGTGTGGTTCATATTCGCGATTTTATCAAGTGTGTAGGCCACAACCACCAAACTTTAGACAGCGTTATTACCCCGGCTGTATATACCGTAATGTCCGCCAAAATAACAGAACTGTTTAAGCTATTACAAAAGAAAAAAAGCCACATGGCCGTAGTAACCGACGAATACGGCGGTACAGAAGGCATAGTGACTATGGAAAACATATTAGAGCAGTTAGTAGGTGAAATATGGGATGAAAACGACGAAGTTATTGAAGAGTTTACACCCTTGCTAAACGGCAGCCACAAAGTATTATGTGCCACTTCAATTGAGAAAATGTTCGAATATTTCGATATGGAAGATGAATCAGAGGTATCTACAGTAAGCGGCTGGATAATGGACCAGCTAGGCCGCACCCCCGAAGAAGGCGATAAATTTAGTTACGGTAAGCTGCACGTAACCGTAACTAAAGCCGATGGGCGCAGGGCGGAAGAATGTATTATTGCCGTGCAGGCCGGTGAAGAAGAGGAAATGCGGCTAACAGAAGGGGACGACTGATACCGTAACCATATGGCATACGCAATGGAAAAGGTTCATCATTTGTATCAAAACCGAAAATGTTACGTCTTTATGTTTTGTAATTAGTATCATAAACGCCGGTCAAGACCCGGAAAAAGTCTCCCAAACAATATTCACATCAGGTATCACGGTATGGTCATGTTCATCCGTATGATGCCCCCATACATATATAACACCCCCAGATAGCATTTCAATGCCGGGCCGTATAAAAGATGTTAGCGCATCTGTCCCCACCATGCTGCCGGTATTGCGCCCATCTTCAAGCCGGAATACCTCAGATGTTACTACATAAAAATCGTTGCCCGTCACGCGGTAATAAAATGCGAAAATATCTGTTTCGGTGTCTGACGCAGCACCCTGCCCCATGGTGAATACGTCGAAGGAGAAGGCGGTGCGCTGGTCACGGACAAGCCACGCGGTAAGCGGCGGGTTAAAGCTGCTGATTAACGGCGCAAACGGTTCGGCAGTGCCTGATTGGATTGCCGTATTGGTGGGTGAGGGGATGTCTTCGTGAGTTTCGTGGTGTACCGGGATGATTATGCTGTTGTCATAGGAGATAATTAAGCCTAGTAGCAGGAAGCCGTTTGGCGCATTTGCGGAGGCAACCAACCTGAATAATTGATTGCCCTCGTAAGTGCCTGCATATTCGTGGCGTAGGGTTATAATCGGTAGTGGTGTTTCATGTGTGTTGTTGGTACATGCTGTTGTTATTGCTAACATGACGGCTATGATTATTAGTATTGCTGTGGTTTTCATTGTGTTTAGCATTTTTCGCTCCTATTGTGCTATACGTTTTATAATGCTGATAGATATAGTTTGTAAGCTGTTTCGCACCTTTTTAATTGAAAATCATATCTACTTTTTGTTATAGGGTTCCCTAAATGGTAACCGGCATGATGTATAACATCGATGACTAAAAGACCATACAGTGTAAGGATAGGTATTCCGAGTTGTTTACTTATACATAAAACGACATTGTTGTTAAATGAACGATTTTTGAGTATAGCGTCAGATAATTCGTTTGAAAGGTATCGCGTAATATCAAATATAGGGTCGCCTATAATCCCATGCGGATCAATAACTTTAAATGTCTTATCATGCGATAAAATATTATGGAAGTGTAAGTCGCCATGAAGGAGATACTTTCTAGAATAATCTTTGCTTATCTCATTATAAAGCGTTTTTATTATATCCTTATATTTTATGAAATGGGGGTACGAATCCAGATTACTTGCAAACATTTCAATTAACGAGATATATGTTGGAAATGTAGCAGTATCATCACACGGTAAATGATAATGCTTAAAAATATTTATAAAGATATTAACTCTTTTTATAGGATCCGGTATAGTGTCTTTTAATGTAATTCCCGGAGTTATCCTTTCAAACAGCATAAAGCCATCTTCTAGTGAATAATCATATAATTTGCATGTATGCTCTTTATCATTATAAAATTTTAAAGCAGAAATTTCAGTTAGTAGCCTTCTATCTTCAGGAACCCCGGCTTTAATAATCACATCGCCATATATATCTGATTTACACGCATATATTAAATTTGTTGAATGAGCGAAAAATTTACATTCACATAACTTCCATTTATTCGTATAAATTTCTAGCCTTTTAGGTAGGTTATCAAAAAATGCTTTTCCATTCTCGCCTTGCGTCCTGATAATATTTTCTTTCGCCTCAACCGGGAGATCAATCATCTGTAATTCTACCTTTCATGGTGTAATTAAGTGGCATAAATATTATAAAAATTTCACTTAAAAATACAAGCATGCACATGTCAAAAAATTTCAATTCACCTCTTGACAATTAATTCAAACAATGATATCTTCTCCCCTGTTAGCACTCGCCTTCATAGAGTGCTAACAAAATTAAAACACCCCATAATCCAAAAAGAAGGGGGACGGCATGACTCTAAGTAATAGGCAGCTAAAAATCCTAGAGGCCATTGTCAACGATTATATCCATACAGCCGAGCCAATAGGCTCAAGAACCATAGCCAAAAAGTATGGCATGGGCATAAGTTCTGCTACCATCCGTAACGAGATGAGCGATCTGGAAGACATGGGCTTCATAACCCAGCCCCACACCTCCAGTGGTCGCGTACCATCCGAAAAAGGTTATCGCTTCTATGTAGATAGCATGATGCCGCAAAAATCTCTAACATCGGACGAATCCCTGCTACTGCAACAGATGATACTAAACAACATCTCACAGGTAGAGTATATGATGAAAGAAACTGCCAACGCCTTAGCTAGGCTAACACGTTATCCCACAATAGTATCGGAACCATATTTAAAGAAAGCCAAAATCAAGCACGTGCAAATGATACCCGTTGACGAGAAAACAATCTTCCTTGTGATGGTGACAGACACAAAATCCGTAAAAAGCCAACCATTAACCCTGCCTGCCGCCCCAGACTACGAAGAGTTAACCCGCTTAACCGTCATACTAAATCAGCACCTAAGTGGCAAGTCCATCCAGCAGATAGGCCGCCCGCTAATAGATAAGCTGTTAGTGGCTTTCGTAAACCAAGCCCACATCCTAATGCCAATCCTAGGTACAATTGTGGCGCTAATCCAAGATGAAGACGACATGCGTGTCTTCACAAGCGGAGTAAAAAATATCTTAGCCTTCCCGGAATTTGCAGATATACGCAAAGCGGAAGCCATATTCCAAGCCTTAGAAGAGCGTGATGCTCTAATAGCCATAATCGGCCAGCCTCAAGCCGAAGGCATACAAATCACAATAGGCGAAGAGAACAGCCTAGAACTGCTAAGAGATTGCAGTGTGATAAAGGCCAACTATACAATAGACAACCAAAGCACAGGCTGTATAGCTCTTATAGGCCCAACCCGTATGGACTATGGCCACGCGGTATCTGTACTACATGGGATATTGCAAAACATCCAGCATGTACTGCAGGCATTGAACAGATAAGGCGAATTAATTCACTGTAAAAGAAAGGGAAGCAAAATGAACGAAAACCCAAAATCCCCTAAAGACGAACCAAGTAGCGAGCCGGAAGACATCTTGCTATGGTCTGAAGATGAAGCCCCAGAAGCAGAGGTGCTAGACACGCCAGAAATGGAGTATGCTGTGCTTTATAAGCAAGCGCAGGATAACTACCTCCGCAATCTAGCCGAGTTCGACAACTTCCGCAAACGCACCACAAAAGAAATGGCTGCCCGTTACGAAGACGGTATACGCGCCGCCGCAGAAAAGCTGCTGCCAATTGTAGACAATTTCGAGCGTGCAATGAGCGCCAGCGAAAACAAAGAAGACAATTTCTATCAAGGCATAGCAATGATAGCCCGCCAATTCGAAACGGTTTTGGAGGGGCTGGGTATAATACCAATAGGTGAAGGTGTAGGCTCCGTCTTCGACCATAATATCCACCACGCAGTGGCCCACATCGAAGATGAAGCCCACGGCCAAAACGTAGTAACAGAAGTGTTGCAAAGAGGCTATATGCACCGCGACAAAGTGCTGAGGCCTAGCATGGTAAAAGTAGCGAACTAAAACATCAAATCAACATTGTTTGCGATGAGGAGCGGGGCCATATCCGCGTTAATCGTCAACGCCGGAGCGGTGACACGCAGGCGTTGCCTGCGGAGTGTAGCGGGGCTTTGCCCCGTGGAGCGAGGGAGCTTGAGGGCGTAGCCCTCATTAAAATAGAAAGGATTGAAAAATCATGTCAAAAATAATAGGAATCGACTTAGGAACATCAAACTCTTGCGTAGCTGTAATGGAAGGCGGCCAGCCAGTAGTAATAGCCAATAGCGAGGGGTTGCGTACAACCCCATCAGTAGTAGCCTTCACCAAAACAGGCGAGCGTCTGATTGGTGAAACAGCCAAGCGTCAGGCAATCACTAACCCCGACAACACAGTCATGAGCATCAAACGCCAAATGGGTACAAATTTTAAAGTTAAAATCAACGAAAAAGACTATTCCCCACAAGAAATCTCTGCAATGATTCTCCAAAAATTAAAGGCCGACGCAGAAAGCTATCTGGGCGAGACGGTAACAAAAGCTGTAATCACAGTACCCGCCTATTTCACAGATAGCCAGCGCCAAGCCACCAAAGACGCGGGTAAAATCGCAGGCCTAGAAGTAGAGCGTATAATAAATGAGCCGACTGCGGCCGCACTTTCGTATGGCCTAGACAATGAAAAAGAGCAAAAAATAATGGTATATGACCTAGGCGGCGGCACCTTCGACGTAAGTATCATAAGCATAGGCGACGGTGTAATAGAAGTACTGGCCACCAGCGGTAACAACCGCCTAGGCGGCGACGACTTCGACGACCGCGTAATAGACTACTTGGTGCAAGAGTTTAAAAAAGCAGAAAACATGGATCTAAGCCAAGACAAAATGGCAATGCAGCGCCTTAAAGAAGCCGCCGAAAAAGCCAAAAAAGAACTGTCGACAGTAATCACAACCAATATCAACTTGCCGTTTATAACCATGAACCAAGATGGCCCAAAACACATGGATGTAAACCTAACCCGTGCCAAATTCGACGAGTTAACCCACGACCTAGTAGAAAAAACTATGGGACCGGCCCGTACGGCATTAAAAGACGCGGAACTGTCCCCGTCAGAACTTTCAAAAGTGCTATTGGTAGGCGGCTCAACCCGGATCCCCGCCGTACAAGAAGCAGTTAAAAAGCTAACCGGCGCAGAGCCATTTAAAGGTATCAATCCGGACGAATGCGTAGCCTTGGGCGCAAGCATTCAAGCTGGCAAACTGGCTGGAGACGAAGGTGCAGGCGGCATCTTGCTTCTGGATGTGACACCCTTGTCCTTAAGCATTGAAACCGAGCGCGGCGTAGCCACCCGTCTAATCGAGCGTAATACCACAATCCCCACCAATAAAAAAGAAGTTTTCTCTACTGCGGCCCATAACCAAACCGCCGTAGATATAGTAGTAGTACAAGGCGAGCGTGCACTGGCCAAAGACAACAAAGAACTTGGCCGTTTCCGCTTAGACGGCATACCCCCGGCCCCACGCGGTGTACCACAAATTGAAGTAACCTTCGATATCGATGCCAATGGTATAGTAAGCGTATCGGCCAAGGATTTGGGAACAGGCAAAGAGCAAAAAATCACAATAGCCGCGAGTAGTAATCTATCTGATGATGACATTGACAGAGCGGTAAAAGAAGCCGAACAATATGCCGAAGAAGACCGCATCCGCAAGGAAGCCATAGATGCGCAAAACGAATCCGAAGCTTTAATCTTCCAAACTGAAAAACTTCTGACCGACCTAGCCGACAAAGTAAGCGAAGAAGATAAAGCTAACCTAGAAGCTGAAATGCAAAAGCTAAAGGACGAAAGCGCAAGCATGCATAGCGACACAATGAATGAATCAGAAACCGAGCGCTTAAAAGCTGCTTCTGCTGCATATACCCAAGTGCTGACAGAATTTTCAACAAAACTATACCAAAACGCTGCCCCGGATGCAGGCCAAGGCGGAGAACCAGATTATGGCCCCAACCATGACGATAACATCGTAGATGGTGATTTTACAGAGCAATAATCCATAAAGACAGCGGGGGCCTTGCCCCCGCGTCCTTATATCCTTATACGCATTTGGGGGAACTATGGCAGATAAAAAAGATTACTATGAAATCTTAGGCATTGATAAGCAAGCCAGTGATAATGATATTAAAAAAGCCTATAGGAAGATGGCAAAACAGTATCACCCGGACAATAACCCGGGCGATGCCGCCGCCGAAGCTAAGTTTAAAGAAATAAACGAAGCAAACGCCGTGCTAAGCGACGCTGAAAAACGCCGCGCCTACGACCAATTCGGCCACTCGTTTGGGCAGCAAGGCGGTGGCTTTGGCGGGCATGACTTTAGCGATATGTTCGGCAGTATGTTTTCGCAAATGGATATTGGCGATATCTTTGGTGGAAGCGGACGCGCCCGCCGTGGTCCGCGCCGCGGCGCAGATATGCAAATGCGGCTTAACATTAAGTTCGAGGAAGCCGTTTTTGGCGCAACCCGCGATATCCAAATGCAAACCTACGATGTTTGCGGCACATGTAAAGGCAATGGCGCGGCCCCCGGTACCCATGCGGAAAACTGCAAAAAGTGTAACGGTACAGGCAGCGAGCGCGTAGTACGCCAAACCATGCTTGGCATGATGACAACGGTAGAGTCATGTAGTGCCTGCCGTGGCGAGGGTAAGATTATCCGCGACCCATGCGCAACCTGCCGTGGCCAAGGCCGGGTGCGTGCCACAAAAACCCTGCAAGTTACCGTGCCCAAAGGCATAGACAACGGCCAGCAAATAAGGCTGACCGGTAAAGGTGAAGTAGGTGAAAAAGGCGCAGCGGCAGGCGACTTATATATAATTGTACAAATCACCCCGCACAAGCTGTTTACCCGTGAAGGTACAAACCTCCATATGGAAGTACCAATCACGTTTGTGCAAGCTGCCATGGGTGACGAGATATCTATCCCGCTATTGGACGGCACAGAAGAGAAATATACAATCAAAGGCGGTACACAGCCCGGCACTATTATAAGCCTAAAAGGTAAAGGTGTGTCCAGCCTAAGAAATAACCGTAATGTAGGCGACCTGCTTGTAAAGCTGAATGTAACCGTACCCACAAGCATGAACGACCGCCAAAGAGAGTTATTGAAAGCCTTCAATGACGCAATGGGCGACGATTATAAATATCATAAAAAGCGGTGGTTTGATAAGGTTAAAGAATATTTTACCTAAAATCACATTGTGCCTAATAAAGGCAGCAATTCTTACGCGGAATTGCTGCTTTTTTTAATCAGTTTGTTTTCATAAATATAAAATTTTCTCTTTTCTTTTTGGGAAATAAATTTTGATAATGCTGTTATGCTTATAATATAATTGCCACGATAGAAAACATGCAGGCGATCATAATGTATATTAGGGACAGCAAATAGCGTTTGACTTTTTTGGGCAAAAAAAGTCAAGCGTTTTTGCGTTCTTGACGTTATACTGCTTATATATCATTGCTTTGGAGGGCTGACAATATGGACATGGCTACGCAAATTAATAAAGTTATCGACTATATAGAAACACACTTGCTTGAAAAAAACGATTACGAAGCACTGGCGAAAATCGCTTGTTGCTCTACCTATAATTTACAAAGATTGTTTTCGTCAGCGGCAAACATTTCGATTGTTGATTATATCCGCCGCAGGCGAATGTCATTGGCGGGTGAGGAACTTATCAAAACAGATACGAGCATTACGAACATTGCGTTAAAATACGGCTACGACTCACCCGAAGCATTTGGGCGGGCATTCCAAATGGTTTATGGAATAAAGCCCTCTGACATGAGGAAAACAAAAGTGGGATACGTGCCGTTTTCGCGCATAACTATAACGATTGGGGTTATTAATGTGGATTCAATGAAATTTTCAGACGTAGTACAGGAAACAATGGAGGACGCTATCGGTGGTATTAGCTTAAAGACCGTTAATATGGGCGAGTTGACCTTTATCGGTAAACTCAAAAAAGGTGGTATGTCACAAATCAAACAGTTTTGGGATGAATGCCACAGTAGCGGATATACCGACAAACTGTATTCGATGCAAAAAAACTTCCGTGATTTCGGCATTTTCATTGATGGTGAGGATTACATGATAGCAATTGAAAAGCCGGCAGACGAGCATGACCTTTCGGAGCATGACGAGATAGCAGTTCCGGCAGGGATGTGGGCGGTGGCATATGGTAAGTTTGATAGTGATCATGTAAACACCCCGAAATATTGGGAAATGATTGCCCAATACCTTGCTGATACGCAGTATGTTGTGGATGAAAGCATGCCTATAATCGAAAAATTCCCCGATGGGGCAGAGCCATTAGACCAGACGTATATGTTGATGAAACCTATTAAAATTGAGGAATAGAATGATGCCCAACAAGCATTTTCTTTAAGAAAAGTGATATTTAAACAATATTTAAGCGCTAAACTCTGCGAATGTTCGATACAGAGTTTAGCGCTTATTTGGTGTTTAAATTAACCTTTGCTGTAGCTAAAACAATCAATTTTAGGGTTTTGCTGTTAATCCAATATGCGCGTGTGGCGGAAGAAGTTCCCGTCAAAACCAGGTTGGATGAATGTGTCCCCTAAATATCTAAACTCATAAATGGCGCCATCTTGGGTGGAGTAGATGATTGTAAAGCTTGTAAGTATGTCTGGTATTGTATACCTAGCAAATGCGATTAATCGTACTCTTCCGTCTTGAAATGCTTCTATATCGATGTCATCGTGGGTGAATGTGACAGTGGCAATGTAGTCTGGGTCTGCCAGTATGTTATGGCGATAAAGATATGAGCCGTCGTATGCGGCTATTACCCTATGAGGAGTTCCTAAGTATCGTTCTACGTATGCCCTATCTGTGCCCGGGCGCAGAACGCTTACTGCCATTTCTATATACCTTGCTATATCATCTGGTAGCGCATAAGTTAATGCGAATGCCGATTCGCCGGTTGCGTTTTCGGCAGTTGATTCGTTTTGATTATCTGCTGTAAAAATATGCGGCGCGAGGCTTGTTGGGATGCTTATATCGGTACTTACATGATAAATGCCTATTATTCTTTCGCCCAAACTGTGACGATTCATGTACTCCATTGCAGATTCGTATGGGCTTGCCAGCCATGGTGCTTGGTCTGTGTCAAATAGCCTTTGTAGATCGTGGGCATGCTCTAGGAAGGTTTGGTTAAACTCTAAGTTATGAGGCAGTGCGTAATGAGTAATAAACTCGTGATGAATATAATTATTTTCGCTGCCAAGCTGCTGCCACCTTTCCACTACCCATATATTATCCGGGCCTTGCCCGAAAGGCTGCGATAAAAATATACGCCTATACTCGTACCCGCCGAACTCGAACTCATGCGAGGCAAAATATACAATGTAATGGTTGCCTGGGAATGTCATAGCAGGTATATAGCCACGCATTTCTAATACCATGCGGAGGGCGGTTTCCAGCCCCCATATGGTTTGGGTGTTGGTGTGAAGCTCAAATGACCATGGGATATGCCATAAAAATTGCGGCCCGCTGTCGTGCATTATGAATGCCAGTAGTATATTGGCATCATTCCAGCCCATGTGGCTGCCTAGCCAGCCTTCTGCGTCGGGTGCAAATGTTCCCCAGCGTATGTTTCCGTCTTCAATACATTCGGTTTGTATCATAAAATCCAGCCGCCACAGTTCTATTGTTTGGGGGAAAATGTGGCCGAACCCGGCAACTTTTTCAAGGGTGTTGATTTGTGTGTCTATTATAGTTGCCGGGGTGATAGAGCCGTCATCTTCGCGGAAGACGTTTAAGTATGGAAGTAGGCTTTGGATATATGCATGGGCGTAGTCCTCTATTGTGAGGGGTGAGGTTGTGCCGTTCGTGTTGGAGTAAGATGGGTATTCGTTTATATCGTTTGCGTTAGATGAATACCCATAAGTTTCGTTATTATTACCGGCCGTTGCTGCGCCCGAAGTGCATGCCACCAGTATCGCCGCTAAAATTATTAGGGCAGACGTGAAAAATGCTAACTTTGTATGCTTTCGCTTTCTCATAATTGCTATCAATCTCTCTTTAACTGCACGCATTTCCGCGCTCATGGTTGTGGAAAGCACAGGAAGGGGGATTTTTTTTGTGCTTGCCACAGAAATTAGGGTTTCGCCGTAGTTTTGCATATCGTGTGCGTTCATGTTACGGATAACAGCCTCATCGCAGGAAAGTTCGCATATGCGGTCTATTTCCCGCCTTGCTGCCCATATAAGAGGGTTAAACCAGTGGGCGGCGCATGCCAGTAATGACAGCCATTTTACTGCTATGTCGAAACGTCTCATATGTGTAAGCTCGTGAAGCAGAATGCTTTGTAATTGCGCGTGTGTGTATTCGATGTTGGGTAGGACAATTACCGGCCTAAAAACACCGATTAACATAGGCGTTGCGGCGTAACTGCTTATTATAAGCCTTGGGGTGCGCCTGCCTTTAGCAAGCTTGCTAAGAGTTAATAGTTCGTGAGAATGGGGGTTCATATAGCCGCGGCGTAATCTTTTAATAAAGAGGGCATAGCCGGCTAAACTATAGATAAGTACAATAGCAAATATTAGTGGATACGCTACCATGAAAACAGTGAAGGCTCTTGCTAATAGCCCCGGTTCTTCTGCTGGCAGTGCGCTTAGGGTTGGGGTGCTTGCATTTGAAGGAGCAGCAATGCCGGATGTGGTGGCGAAGTAATTTTCTGTAGCGGGAAGTCTGTTGCGGGCCTCTGCCGTTGATATAACATTGCGCTCTACTATATTGTGAATAGGGGCAATATCCGCAACTGCTGCAGGCATGACTGCTATCCTTGAAACAGGGATTAAAAACGCGGCCAAAACTACAAGCCATAAAAGATATTGTGCCGACTTCGGTAAGCGATGGTGTACCAGTGACCTAATTAGCAAAAGCAGCAAGGTAAGAAGGCCGCCAGATAGGCTCATGATAATGATAGTGCGGACAAGTTCACTTAAAAACGGTGGAATCATTGCTTATCGCCTCCTTCTACTTTGAATAGTGCTTTTAGTTCGTCTATATCGTTTTCGTTTAGCTGTCCGTCCCGGCATAGGGCGGCTACTAAGCTTTTGGCGCTTCCGCCGAATAGTTTGTTTATTATGGTTTTGCCTTCGGACTTAACATATTCGTCTTGGGCTATGTTGGGGCTGTATAGGATTGCGTAGCTGTTTTGCGCGTTAATAATGCCCTTATCACGTAGGCGCAGTATCAGCGTTTGGATTGTGGTTTTTTTCCATCCGGTTTTGGTTTCCAGCTCTGCGCGTATTTCCGCGAAGGGCATGGGTCGTGCTTCCCGCCATAGGATATGCATTACTTCCAGTTCTGAATCTGATATTTTTGTGGTCATGGTTTTCGCTCCTTGTTTACTTGTGTCGTCTATCGTACTACATGTGTAGTCCTTATGTCAAGAGGGAAGGAGTTTATGGCCATTAATGCCGTTATCAAATATTTGAAGCAGTTGGGTTTACATGCACCATGCAATGCTTAACCTTAGGAAAGCTTTCTTCAATAGCATCATGAACATTCTGAGCTATGGCGTGGCCCTCTCCAAGTGAGAATGATGATGCTACGCATATATCCACATCCACGTATATTTTGTTTCCAAAAATCCGTGTTCTTAGCTGGTCGATTCCATCAACGGAATCTTGCGCAAGAATTACTTCGCGCATTGCATCCACCGTTGCATCATCGCAAGCCCTGTCTGTCATTCTTCCAAGTGCGTCTTTCATAATGTCTAATGCTGTTTTGAGAATAAATATGCATATTACTATGGCGGCAACAGAATCAAGAATTGGGAAACCAAGCCTTGCCCCTAATATACCGATGAAGCTGCCAATTGAAGATAGGCCGTCTACACGGCTGTGCCATGCATCCGCCATAAGAGCGCTTGAGTCTATTTTCTTTGCGGCGGCGCGGACATACCAGTACACAGCTTCTTTTGAGCCGATGGAAATTATAGCCGCTATCAGTGCCAGTATGCCGGGTATGGTTAACTCGCTAAAATCACCAAAGATGATTCTATGTAAACCAGCCCAGCCAATACCTATACCTACCGAAAACACCAACAAGGATAAAGCCAGCGTAGCCACACATTCAAGCCGTTCATGCCCGTAAGGATGCTCCTTATCGGGTTTTTTGTTTGCCAGTTTTACCCCAATAATAGCGATAACGGTACTTATTAAATCGGCGAAAGAGTGTACCGCATCGGAAACCATCGCGGCTGAATTGGCGGCTATTCCGGCGAATAGTTTGAAAATTGATATGAATATATTAACGATGATGCTATTACGTGCTACCGATAATGCAATTTGTTCGTTTGATTTTTTCACAAGTATTCCTCCTTAAAATTTGAAACAAATAAAAAAGCACACCTACGGAACATAATTACTGTCCCGCAGATGTGCTTTATACTCATCTGCTGCCGCAAAGCGGCCCGGCCCTACAAACCCTTTACAAAGGTTTATCGCCTGCTCAGTTTGACTTGTTTAAGTTGTTGCGATGTAACTACTCTCCCGTTAATATATTCTATGCGGCAGGTGTTGTCAATGTGAATTTACGGCGCACAGGCGTATGATAGGCTTATTTATAAGCACATTCCCCTGTGCGCTTTTGTTTTACATCAGCCGGAATGCCCTATTTTTAATAGGCAATTTTATGTTATAGTGTCCTTATGAATATTATAGTGATGAGTTTAAACCCCAGCATAGACTGGCAGTGGTCAGTTCCATCCTTTGTATATGGTGGGCTTAATAGAGCCAAAAGCGGTGAGCGGTACGCGTCGGGCAAGGGGATAAATGTATGTGCCGCCTTAAAAAATATAGGGCTTGACCCGTTATGCATAGGTTTTAATTTCCGTGAGAACGGAGATTTTTTAACTAACGCTTTAGACGAGTGGGGCATCCGCCACGATTTTATTACTGTAGACGGCGCAGTGCGTACGAATATCAAGCTGTACGATGATTCCACAGGTGAAATGACGGAACTAAACCAGCCGGGGACTTTTGTACCGGGTAAAGCTATGCAGGCGCTTTACGAAAAATTTGATGTTGCTATTGATACAATTGCAGATAAGCGGCAGCCAATTAAGGAAAACGGCCATATATCGCGGTATGACGATAACAACGAAGCTGCTATTATTGTGATAAGCGGCAGCATGCCGGCAGGTGTGCCAGCAGATACCTATAAGCGGTTATGCGAGGCTTGGCCGGGCAAGGTAATCTTAGATGCAGACGGCGAAGCACTGCGGCTTGCCTTAATGGGGGGGAAGCCGCCCTTTTGCATAAAGCCTAACCTGCATGAACTTACAAATCTGGCATGTATGATGAACTGTGATGTTGATTTTTCTAAAAGGGAAGGCATCGCGGCGTTTTGCCGTGAGCTTACCCAGTCATATGGTGTAAGCATGATATGTGTATCGATGGGGGAAAAAGGGGCAATGCTGGTTACGGATTTAGAAGATTGTTATATACCCGCACCTAAGTTAACGGTGCGCGGGGTGCAGGGTGCCGGGGACGCAATGGTTGCAGGGTTGGCGTACGGCTTGGCTCAGGGTCTTATGGTGCCGGAACTTTTGCATACAGCTACAGCGGCAGCGGCGGCAACGGTTGAGCGTGATGGCACGCTTATGTGTACGCGGGAAGGGTTTCGCAAGTATTTGGCTATGCCGCTTAATGTAAATCAGGAGGCCGATAGTAATGGCACAACTTGATTTTTCAAACCCATGTCCACTTTTGGGTGATGCTTTTCGGCATAAGCCTTGGTATGTAAATTTATCTGAAGATGGACCTTACGTTAATGTGATTAAGACCCTTTCTCAACCTCAATTGGACGCCGTTATAAAAGCAGAGCAAAGGGATAGGGGTGTTGCATGGTCGATATCCGGAGAGAGGGAATTGCGTCAATCCCTTTACAGTGCTTTTGGCCTTATGGAGCCTTATATCCATATCGGTATTGATGTGAATGTCCCTGCGGGTACTTTTCTTTATGCCCCATTTGATAGTAAAATTGCTCAAGTTCATTATGATAATGAACGGGAAGGTAATGGAGGATTTGGCGGGTGGACAATCCTTGAAGTTATTAACAGAGGTTTTTATCTTATGTTTGGGCATTTACAGGCATCAAGTTTTGGGTGCATTGGTGCCATTGTTAAAGCAGGTGAAAGGTTTGCTATAGTAGCGGACTTTCATGAGAATGGTAATTGGTTTCATCATGCGCATATGCAGGTTCTTACCCAGAAAGCATATGATGAAGGTCTTATTTGGGGGTTTGTACCTCAGGACAAATACTCAGATATTGATGAGTACTCCCCAAGTCCCATGTCTATCATTGAGGCTTGCTGGGGTAGGTGAGTAATATAAAATATACGAGGTGCATCGAATTTTTTGTTAAAGTCCCCTTACTGTTTCGCGTATAACATCAAGTACATAATCAATGTTTTCCCGGGTAATGTCATTGTGGGTTACGAAGCGATAAACACCGTCACTTGCGGTGTTTATTTTTATGCCTTTTTCTAATAAATTGTTGGTGAATGCATTGTGGTTGAAGGCAGGGTTTTCTATTTTGAAGAAAAGAATATTGATTTGTACTGCGCTAATATTTACGGTGATATGCGGGATTTCGGCTAGGACTTTTGCCATGTAGATAGCGTTTTCATGGTCTATGTGAAGGCGCTTGGTCATTTTCTCTAAGCTTATAATACCGCATGCCGCTAAAATCCCTACTTGGCGCATCCCGCCGCCTAGCAGTTTCCTATACTTGCGTGCCTTGCGTATAAAAGCCGCGTCTCCACACAGTATTGAGCCTACTGGCGCGCAAAGCCCTTTTGATAAGCAGAACATTACAGAATCGCTGTATTTTGCTATTTTTCTTGCTTCTACACCAAGATGCACTGCCGCGTTAAAAAGCCTTGCGCCATCCAGATGAACAGGTAGATTATGTTCTTTTGCGGTGGTGTAGGCTTCTTTCATTTTTTCCAGCGAGACGGCCGTGCCGTTGGAAAGAGCGTTTTCTAGACATACAAGCCCGGTGTCGGGGTAGTGGATGTTAGAAGCGCGAACCATGCGGCGTATATCGTCTCCGCTAATAGTATCATCCGGATTGTTTACGATACGATAACTGACGCCGGATAAAACCGCCGCGCCGCCTACCTCATAGGCAACAATATGTGAATTATGGCCAAGGATGATTTCATCCCCGCGCTTAGTATGGGCCATTATGGCAAGCTGGTTTGCCATTGTGCCTGATGGGGTGAAAAGCGCGGCTTCATGGCCCGTTATTGCTGCTGACATTTCTTCCAGCTTTACTACCGTTGGGTCATCTTCGTAAACATCGTCGCCTACTATTGCTGTGGCCATTGCCTCGCGCATTTCATTTGTTGGGTGGGTTACTGTGTCTGAGCGTAAGTCTATGAATTTCATGGTTTATTCCTTTCGTATTACGCAGAGGACTATTGTTGAGATTGTGTCCCTGCATATGTTAAAATAATCCTGATGGCGAGCCAAGCAGCGCAAGATGAACGGTATCGGTGGTGTCACCTTAAAATTTGCATTTGCAGGATGTAATGCTGTTATCATATTAGTGTGTCATAATATAACAAATTTTATAGCCGTAGGCAAAATTTTTATTAAACCACTTGACTCTACCATCGTGTCATCCTTTTTAATATATTCAGGTAATCGAAAGGCAGGTGATAAGTATGGAATTACAAACAATAAGTCAAGTATCAAAAACCTATGGGGTTGCTGTAAGAATGTTGCGCTACTACGAGGAAGAAGGGCTAATTGAAAGTAAACGGAAGGAGGATTATGCTTACAGAGTTTATGATGAAAACGCAATTAAACGGCTGCAACAAATCATAATTTTACGCAAGCTACAGATACCGGTCAAACAAATAAGTATTATTTTGGACAATCCCGATGGCTCATTGGCTGTTGAAGTCTTCAAGCAAAACGTCAGCAAGCTTGACGAGGAAATAACCTCTTTGTCTACGATTAAGTCAATACTAAACGTCTTAGTTGATATGATGCAAGAAAAAATAGGTATAAATATTCCTCTTGACTTAATATCCGACACCTCCATACTTCCATTAGTTGAACCTCTTTCTTTTACCAAATATACAATAAAGGAGAATTTATCAATGGAAAACTTAAACAAAGCAAACGAAGTGCTGAACAAACTAAAAAAACCGGCAATTAAAACATTCCGAATGAGGCAAGAGGATTTTTATTTTCTTGGAATAGAATATCCAAGAGGGTCAGACATGGGCAAATTATGGGATAATTTTGACAAAATGGGTGGTTGGGATGCAATCTCGAAGCATCATAAAAAACCATACGACAAAATGATGACCATGTGGAGATATAATGACCCCGAAAACGAAATATATTACCCCGGCACAATTGTCGAAGATGTAAACAAAGTACCTGACGGGTTTACATTGAGTAAATTTCCTGCTTGCGAATTTCTTGTTATCACTACAGATTGGATGCCTTTAAAAGAGGACATGTGGAGAGAAAGCGGAAGTGCGTGGACATGTATTGAAAGCCGGGATGATACACGGTTAATACCCGACGGATATGAACGATACGGAGGGCCAGATAACCAAATTACGCTGATCGAAAGAGAAAATCACGATGCGGAAAATGGATTTAGATATGAAATTTGGATACCAATAAAAAAGGTTTAATAACGTAAATGGCCAAGGGCCGCCGTTCCCGACAAAACCGGGGGACGACGCTGTGTACAACCACGGCTATTATATTGCATGTGATTTAATATCCGGCGAAAAGGGAGAATGAAGTTCATCGAATTTTACATGCAAAAGTTGAAATTTTTGCAGGAAAAGCGGATGATATTGTGGAGCATCCGCTTTTCTATGCAAGACTCGTATGACTGCTATATTTGATTTTTCCTTCTTTCTTATGCTTCGTTAATAACCTTGTCCATTATTTTAAATGGATATAGTATGATTTTACATAAAAAGTATGTATAAGACAAATTTGACATAATACTAATCCGTTGCTAAATTACAGGGGGTGATTATGGGCAAGCAGAAACGGAGGCGTATGCGAATGAGTAGTAAAACTGATTATTGGTTAGAAATGTGTGATGAAGATATGTTAACTGCAAAAGTCATGCTAGATGCTGGGCGGCTTTTATGGATGGGTTTCATATGTCATCTAATTGTAGAAAAGTCACTGAAAGCCGTTATATCAGAAAGAATCAACGAAGTCCCCCCAAAAATACATGATCTTAAGTCATTGGCAAAGCGTAGCGATATTATGACCGATTTATCTGACGGACACCTTGACTTGCTAGAGCAGCTAAACCCTTTACAAATAGAAGCACGATATCCTGAATATAAAGATAGAATGTCAGCTACACTAACGCCAGAAATATGCAGAAAGATTTACTGTGATACGGAGGGTTTTCTATGTTGGATAAAGCAGCAGCTAGGCAAATAGCCCAACAATATGCCGATGTGGTATGTGAAAAATTGGAACCGAAAACGGTTATACTTTTTGGTTCTTATGCAAACGGAACCCCTCATGAATTTAGTGATATAGATATTGCTGTTGTGTTTGACGGCTATAATGGTGATTGGTACGAAACGGCGGTTTTGTTGCAACGCTTGCGCCGTGGCATAGATGATGATGCCCCTGCGGGGATAGAACCTCATCTTATGGATATGGCTAGTGACCCTAGTGGATTCTTGGCGCATATCAGGAAAAACGGAGAAGTTATTTATGGCATGTAAGCCATTAGTGTTGTAGTAAAAAATTTCTCGCTCCATCATAAAATTGTATCGAAATACAGTATAAGCGGCCATAAATGCACGTTAAATCTCGTGACATTTATGGCCGCTTATATTTGTGCTTAGGGTGGCAGCATACCGCCTAAGATATCACTGGCTGCAATGCATCTGCTTATGTTTGAAGCATTTTCGCAAAAATCGCATTTTGCGCAATCTCTCTTTTCTTTGTTAAGATAACAGCTAAACGATTCAATTTCCTCTTTAGACAGCCGCAGTGTGATTGCGTTGCCATTGTCGAAAAACTCGATTGTACTGCCGTAATCCCAGCCTAGTTTTTGCATTAATCTTAGCGGTACTTTTAAACTTCCGAGAACGTCCAGAGTTCTTACTGCTGTTAGCTCCATAGATTTCCCTCCTATTTTGATAACCGAAAAGGGCGGCAAACAAAAAATGCGTTGGTGATATGAGCATATTCTCATTATCGCCAGCGCGCTGTTATCTTAGCACTTAACACAATTTGTGGCCCAGTCCGCCGCATCAAACAATGTAAAACAAACCCCGCAATAACCCCCGTAGCGGCATTGTCTGAGACCCGCCTTGTGAGAGATTGTGAAATATTGTATACTACTGTCTGCTGCGTGAATAGGGTTTTCCCCTGTGTTCTTGGCGATGTTCGTTTCATCCCTTGAACGCTGTGTTGGTGTTTACTAGACACTTCCACGGCTCCGCAGTTTCCTATTGATTTTTTATATGTCGGCCATGTGGAATTTTGTTGCCGACCCTTTCCAGTTGCTTACAAGATATCATTTATTTTGGTATTGTGCAACCTTTCTATTGCCATTGGGGTTTTTATTTTTATGCGCTTCAATCATTTTATTGTGCATACGGAGCGCGGCTTGCCGGCTGTCTTGGGCTATATATAAAACTATTTCTTCCAGATCATCCAACGCTTCTTGCAAGAACTGGACATCATATGTTTCCATCAATCAAACCTCGCAGTCGCTCACTCACTTCCGCTATGGTGTATGTTTTTGCGCCTGATAGCCTGTTGGCTTCTGCAGAGAGTAGTTTTTCCCGCAAGTCAAGCATTTCTTCGCGGTATTGATAGGCTTCAATGCTCATCACGACCAAATCACCTTCTCCGTTTTTCGTGAGGAATATAGGCTCATGCTTTTCTTTGCACAACACGGATATGCTATTGTATTCGTTGCGGAGCGCAGTGGACGGTTTTATTAACACGGTTATCACCTCTTGAAAATAAAATTATATGCGTATTCTATCATCAAAATTTTAACGAAACAAGGCAATATGCAAGCCGGTTATCTTTCTCATTTATCAATTTGCCAATCAACAAAACCTCAACTTAAAAACTAAACATATCCGCCCCTAACCCCCCAGCTACCCCTTCCTCAGCCCGCTTATGATGCTCAAACTGCGATTGCACCGCCGCTTTGCCGCGCCTATCCGGCCGTTGATAGCGGCCATCTGGCATCTGCTCTCGCCTTTTAACATTATCGGCAAAAGAAATCTCTAGCTGGCTGATAATCTCCGTTTGCAAGTCCGCGTCTTCTATAGGGAACAGTACCTCTACCCGCCTATCCAAGTTGCGCGTCATCCAATCCGCACTGGACAAGAAAACCCTAGTCTGCCCGCCACCGCCAAATATGAAAACCCTGTTATGCTCCAGATACCGGTCAACGATGCTGGAGACGCTAATATTCTCGCTAACACCCGGCAGGCCTGCCCGCAGGCAGCATATACCCCTAACCAGCAGGCGTATACGTACCCCCGCCGCAGAGGCTTTATATAATGTTTGAATCATTTCTATATCAGACAGCGAATTCATCTTGGCGGTAATTTCGGCCTTCTGCCCACGCTCGGCAAACAGCATTTCTTCCTTTATAAGGCGCAAAAATGTAGACCGTAAATTCCCTGGTGCCACGGCAAACTTATGCCAGTCTGTGACTTTTGAATATCCCGTCAGAACATTAAATAAATTGGAAGCGTCTTGTCCAAAGGCTTCCCTGCACGTAAACAGCCCAACATCTGTATATACTTTGGCTGTGGCTTCGTTATAATTGCCGGTGCTAAGATGCATGTACCTGCGGATTGCGTCCTCTTCGCGGCGCACAACCAAGCATACCTTGCAATGTGTTTTTAGTCCCACCAGCCCATACACTACATGCACACCGGATTTTTCTAAAAGCTTGGCCCAGTTGATATTATTCTCCTCATCAAAGCGGGCTTTAAGCTCTACCAATACACTAACTTCCTTGCCGTTTTCGGCGGCCTCTATTAACGCGTTAATAATTGGCGATTGCCCAGATACGCGGTAAAGTGTTTGCTTGATGGCCAAAACATTGGGGTCCGCCGCTGCCTCTTGCACAAACCGTATAACAGAATCAAACGACATATAAGGATGATGCACAAGCACATCCTTTTTTTTGATTACATCAAGCATACTTGGCTGGTTAAGAAAATCCGAAGGCTGTGCCGGGGGCCATGGAACATTTCTAAGATACGCAAATTCCTTTGAATTGGCGAAAGACATCCAAGCGGTAAGGTCTAGCGGGCCGCTTAATTCATAGATTTTATCTGGCGTTAGGTTAAGCGTCTTTGTTAAAAGCTTTAGCCCGGGCTTGCCCATGCCCTTGGAAATTTCTACACGTACAGGGTAGCCCCAGCGTCTGTCTTTAATGGAGCGGGCCAGTTCGTCCAGCAGGTCATGGCTGTCGTCTTCATCTATTGTATATTCCGAGTTGCGGGTCACGCGAAGCAAGCCGGTGCGGGTCACGGTATGCCCCATAAATAACCGGCTTATGTGCGCCATTATTATGTTTTCAAGTAAAATATAATGATGCTGGCCTTCGGGTGATGGTAGTTTTGTTATACGCGGCACTACCGTAGGTACTTGCACTACCGCGTAAAGCGGGCCGTGGCCACTGTCTTCCACAATGCGCCAGCGGCCTTCGTCTTCTACCCATTCTACTGTGCGCACGGGCATGGTTTCGTCCGCGGCCAGCTCTATAAACAGGTTGACCGTGCGGTTGTTTAGGTTGGGAAATGGGCGGCTTTTGTCTATGGCCATTGGGGTTAGTACTTGGTATAGTACGTCGTTGAAGTATTTATCGGCGTATGATTGCTGATTTGGGTCTAGCTGCTCGTATGTTAATAGTATAATGCCTTCCTTTTCCATTGCTGGTATTAGGCTGCGGGTGAAGCAGCTATATTGTTTTGTTACCATATCGCGTACACGCCGCGATATTTCTGTAAATTGGGCTTCCGGGGTTAGGCCGGAAGCATCCGGGATGGAGTTTTCGTTGCGCAAAAGTGACGCTACCCGAACCATGAAAAATTCGTCCAAGTTGGAGGCGGTTATGGATAGGAATTTTAATCTTTCCATTAGGGGGAGGGTTTTGTCTTGAGCTTCTTCTAGTACGCGTTCGTTGAAGTCCAGCCAGCTTAGTTCGCGGTTTAGGTATAAATTGGGGTCTTTTAAGTTCATGTGCGCCTCCCGTTTGGTTTTGATACTAATGACAAAAGCGTTCTATGGTTGCCGTACGGCTTTATTAGCCCTTATATCCGCGATACTTCCTCACGGCATCAAAAAGTGCCGCTATATTTTCCGGCGGGAAGTCATAATTTATCTCTACTTTTAGCGCTAAGCCGCCTTCCGGCAAATACATAGTCTCCACACATTCCCGCACATGGTCGTCAAGTTGTGACGGGGTGGCAAAGGGGTATAGTTGCCTGTCTAAATCCAAGTCTATTGGGATTTTGCCCTTGCAAACCCTTGCTAAGTTTTCAATCCCATTGGCGCGATATTGGGGGTTTACAACGTCTACGCCGCAATCTACTAAATCCGGGATAATTTCTGTTATATGCCCGTCTGTGTGCATGTATATATAGCAGCCCTTGGCTTTAAGAGGCGCATATATCTTGGTGAAGGCGGGCTTTAGATATTTTCTCCATTTTTCCGCGCCTATTGCCAAGCTGTGCTGCATGCCTAAATCGTCGCCGAAGTAGGCGATGCTGCCCTTCTTAAAACCGGGAAGTATAACCTCTACTTGGATGCAGTTATATTCTGTTACCTTGTCTATCAAAATCTGCAATTCATCGCATTCTTCGGCAAAGTCAATCATTGCTTCTTCGAAGCCGCGCAGGTCTAAGAGACGCAAATACATAAACCCATGGGGCAGGTTGCCATCACGGTTTGGCGGGATTGTTAGCGTTAGGATATTTTCCCTGTGGGGTAGGGGGTGGCCGGTTACAATTGCCTCCATGCCTTCTTCCACGTTGCTCCATACACAGCCCCATTCGTCTATGTGGGTGCCTAGGCGGTAGGTTTTGGGGGTTATTTCGTCCAGCCTGTCCAGATCCGGGATTTGCTGCGTTATTATGTCTGGGTATTCTTTTGCAAGCGCTGTAAGGGCTGGGCCGTGTTTTCTCCATGCCGCGGGCAGTATCCAGCAGCTTACCGGGATTTCGTCCGGGGATTGGTATGTTATGGCTTGCATAAAACGTTTTTGGTAGTTGCTCATGTTTTCACTCACATCCTTTCCAAAATTATACCATCTTGTATAAATAAATTCTATGCGCGCAATTTTTGGCATGACGGGACGGAATCTCATTTATTCCGCTTTACTTACGTCCATTTTTTGTATACTATTGTACAGGTATAAAAATTGATACTTCACTACGAAAGGAGCAATTTCATGAGCAAAAATTACGTAGTAGTGTCTGATTCCTGCGGGGATTTGACGCCGGCAATGGCTGAAGGGATTGTAGTCATCCCTTACATCTATACCCTAGATGGTAAGGAATATTACAACTATCCCGATTACCGGGACCAGCCCAAAAAAGATTTTTATAACACGCTAAGGGCAGGCAAGACGGCCAGCACCACGCAAATAACCCCCCAGCGGTATGAGGAAGTTTGGGAACCGTATTTGCAAGAAGGCAAGGATATATTATATATTTGTCTGTCTTCCATGCTAAGCAAAAGCTACGAAATGAGCCAAATGGCCGCCCGTGAGCTATCAGAAAAATATCCCGAGCGTAAGATTGTGACAATTGACTCCAAGGCTGCGTCTATGGGGATTGGGAAGCTGGGAATAGATGCCGTAAAAGCAAGGAACGAAGGCAAGAGCTTAGACGAAGCCGCCGCGTATGTAGAAGATATAATAACTCGCCTGCATCACTGGGTAATGGCAGACGACTTGCATCACCTGCGGCGCGGAGGCCGTGTTTCGGGTGCAGCGGCTTTTGTTGGTACTATGCTTAGCGTTAAGCCTATACTAAGCGTGACAGGAGAGGGCAAGCTGGTACCGCTTCATAAGGCACGTGGCCGTGATAAGGCTTTTGACTATCTTGCAGGTAAGCTTGCCGAAGCAAAGTACGACCCTAAGTTTGGGCCAATTTGTATAGCCCACAGTGACGAACCCAGTTATGCCAAGCAATTGCAAGATATGGTTACTGCTAAGTTTGGTTATACATCATTCTTGATTAACGATATTGGGCCGGTAATAGGTGCCCATACTGGGCCGGGAACGGTTGCCATCATATTTGAAGGGGCCGAGAAGAGGTAGTCAAGAAAAAGGACGAAAAAAGGGGCTGTCTCGTAACAGCCCCGAAAAAAAGAGAGCGGCGCGAAGCGCACAGCTCTCTTTTTTGTTGTAAAATTGAGTTATGACAAACAAAATAC
>Ga0131853_10001872_pt1 | contig 37497 bp, 14 predicted proteins | sample TergutLab28metaG_FD_92764 | JGI IMG/M metagenome (GOLD analysis project Ga0131853, IMG submission 92764) | Labiotermes labralis P1 segment gut microbial communities from Petit-Saut dam, French Guiana - Lab288 P1 (version 2) (version 2) | ecosystem: Host-associated > Arthropoda: Insects >... | reverse complement strand
GAAGGGTCAGGCGTCATCGGACCCCCCATTTATGGGAATATTTCTTGGGCGCTAGTATAAAAGGAAAAATGATTTGCGGTGGGGGCGGCAGGGCGGGAGATTCCCCCTTTTGTGCGCCCCCCCCCCCTCCCGTAAGAGAAGGTTTAGGATAGATCAAGTCTGTCTGCTAGTCACTCACAAAAGAAGTAGTTGTCTCTGTCAGACAGATGGTGTTAGTCATCACACGGTCACGGCATGTACTGTATGTACATACTATCATCTATCAGAGATACTCAGTGCCTGTCAAGATGGCGCTAATCGTCAGAAGGCCGTAATATGTGTATGTTTTCGCCTATAAAGAGACTATTTTATCTGGACTTCCTTACCAGTAGTGGGTCTCAAAAATGTCAATTACTAATCTCAGCAGCAATTATTATTTAGCATATTGTAATTATGAAAACAACAAAAAGGAGTATTCGTGAAAAGAATCTGCAATTGAAAATAATTTACAGTTAAGGTAAGGAAAAAACTTAATGAAATTCAGCAGTTCAGAGAACGCTGGTTGACAAAGGCGTGACTTGGGGTGGGACAGGAGGGAGGTGCAAATGCCCCTCCAATATTTTTATACCTAAGAATAGTTTTTTTTTCTTGGCTACTGAGTTGAAGAGAGGCAACTGAAAAAACTGGCTGAGACTGTGGGAAAGGCGTGTACAATACTAAGGACCAGTTGAAACCACTTTCCTCTCTTTTCTAATTTGACTCCCTCGTAAATTGAATTTTCTAATACCCATGGTCGATTTCGTCCAGCCAATGTTCGTAGCCAAGTTACACCTATGCTTGCTGACCTTACAAACGTACAGCATTTCATTCTTGTGTTTATGGAAAATCAAACCACTATTCGGCATTCGGCAGTGGTGGACTGCTAACTGAGTTTGTTATATCTTAGGTGTCGTCTCACTGATGTCAGCAGTGGTGTAAACAGAGGCACTTGGTAAGGGAAACCTGCTACATGCAGCGAAGCTATAGAATATATTTTATTTCCTATCTGTTTTCAAGTATCATCTCGTAATTTGAATGGGAATGCACCTGGAATACCCAGTTGGTTGTGTTCATCCCTTTGTAAAGTCCGAAACCTGGTACTTCCCGAATTTAATATAAATAAAATACACATAAAATTTAATAAGTCAAACCAAAAATACGTTGTGACCATGCAATATACATAATATTTCATATTGTATTTAAACGCCTGTATGTTTCGACCCTTAAAGGGCCATTTTCAAAAAGTCATAACAATTATAAAAGCGAAATGTAGGTAAATGTATGCGTAATGGTATAGATATAAATGACCAAACTTGCACACGAACGTTATATATGCACACTACACTTTATTTGTACCTGTGTGTACAGTTTCTGCACACGGCCGCACACTTGCTACCAGTCTCTATCCTGTCTCACATTGAAGTGCTTGCCTTGCAATTCTACCACACATAGACAGGTGCTGTGTCAGGTGTTGTGAGGTTGTGGTGCTCGGACGGCAGACATCCCAGCTGGCCAGGTGCGCTAGTCACTGGATTCGCCACATACACTCGTGATATAATTAAGCAAACACTGTACCAACAATGTGGATGTAAAATGGCAGACGTTTAAGTAGTACTGGCTGAGATTCAAATATTTAAATGTGTTCAGTGACTGCTTTCTTAGTTAATTATTTACATGTATTTATACGTGTACCATTTGGACATTTATAAACAATTATGAAGGCATACTCATACTTTGATCAACGCTAAATAATTTTTTCACGTTTGAATACTTGAACTTTGGCGAACATGAAGTAGACAATTTTACACCTAAATTCTTATATATATATATGTTTGCATAGTATATGCATAATTGTGTTATATTTAAATCACAATTTTGTATATATATATATATATATATATATATATAAGTACCCTCTTCTTTGCAATTGTTGTGGTTCCTTGAAAATGGCCCTTTGAAAGCCGAAACTTATGGGCGTTTTAAAGTAACATAGACTACTGGGATCTTTCCTAGTCACAGTGTAATAATTGGATTGATGTATTAATGTATGGGTTATAAATACACAGTATAATGCAATCATATACATTAAAGTGGAAAATTGAGAACACCAAAATAAGTTGAAACCAAATCTCTTCATGTACAAGGCATGAAGTGTATATGGGGTTAGAGGTTCCGCTTTACTAATTATTAACGTCAGCACTAAATGGAGCTAAGTGACTGGCTTCATCCTCCAGCCGCTTGACCCTCAGTTAAAGAGACCCGATATTCACTGAAGAAATGTCTGGGTAGTAACCAGAGCCGGTTTAGAATCGAACCACGATTTTCCACTTGTCCAATCCGTAGCCTAAGTACTCTATACATATGACGCAATTTAATTAAATGCGACATAACTGGGCTATTTTCGGCGTAATTGGCGTCTAAATTCAAGGTATTTATTTCTCATATTCCTAATCAAAATAAACGATAAGCATCTCTGTAATTTCTCTCTGTTTCTTCAAGAGTTAATGAAAACAACACAACTTTGTTTGTAATCAGAGTTAATAATTGACTCTTTCTGCATCGTCGTCTTTGTTTAAAGTATAAGACCGAGATTCTTATTCCCACAGAAATCTCATGTCCTCTTGAAGTTCTGCTGCGTAATCAGCAGTTGAATGTTGGCAGCCCTTGGTATCGCTGTTCGACTGTTAAATATCGTTTAGTAGACATCTTGTTAGTGGTTATGGGAAGGATTCTTTGAGCGTGTTCGTGTTATTGTTTGTTGTTGCTGTGTTCTTTTTATAGTTTGCATGGTTAACTGATAGTATTTGAACGTCGTGCTGGTTTAATCATAGCACGATTAAGTACAATAGTGCCAGTTTAAAGCTTTTGTTTTAATATGTATGTGGATTGTGTTGATGGCATCGATAAGACCTTGAGGCAGTTCAGTCTGAGCATGAAGCTTGTTTCGCAGTACAGCCTATTACAGCTTGTAACTTATACATAGTCTTCATGGAATTACTTCGATAATGTTACTTCCAAACATGCAAACTCAGCTAACAAACCCCACGTAACGTCACGGTCAGTGCAGTGTATTGGAGCGGAACATTGTGAAATGTTCCGTTGTTTTGTGATGGAGCATAAGAGTTTATTCACGAAAATGCTGGAACAGGTGAGAACAGTGTTTACAGATGTGTGAAATCTATGACTGTTGTTTTCAGAGGTCAGCCGTATCGTTTTACATATGCCAGTGCTCCAGTCGTTTAGCTCCCTAATTTTGGGTGAATATTCAGTGTGTTGTTTAGAGCGGAGGATACCACTACAACTACTATCACCACCATTGCTGCCGTAGGGCTATAATTATTGTCGTATTAATACCACCATTACAATGATCAACATAGCAACTCAATTACTATATTAGCACCATTATAATATCATCACCTCCCCATCATATCACCATTATTACTATTATGATCATTCTAATCGCTCTCATCTCATATGTTGACCGCTGTACAATAATAATAATAATTTTAAATATTATTTTATTATAACACTATATACCATATTATCGCATCATTATCGCATTTTCGCCGCTGCCACCACCACCACCAACACCACAACAACCATCACCACCACCGCCACCGTCATCATGTTGTTACGTTGACTTAAGACACTTGCTTTTCTAAGGGCAGCTCCTACTGTCTTATACAACTTGCAATATTTTTTCGCAGCAGTCACTATATTTTGTTGATCTTGTGAAAAATGCGCATGAACTTTCACGGCGAAATTCGTGCTTTAAGATCCCAAAATCTCTGTGATATGAAAACGGCAAGTCCATTAGTATTTTAAAAAGAAAATTGCCGGTATGCACGTCCATTATTCGCTTAAGTTTTTTTTTCGGAGACACTGTTATGAATAGTGTGATAATTATTTTATTATGACATCATATGATTAACAAAGTAAGTTACCGAAAGCGGCTCCTTCGTGCCTGGGGGTTAAAATAAACTGTATATAAACGGGCAAATTTTTTGCCTATACTAGTTTTTATTTCATTCTTTGTAAACGAACATTAGCTCCCTAACTCCCTGAAATCTAAAAAAAAAAAAAGTTCAGAACGTTTTAAAAATTGACTATAAAAGCAGAAGATGAGGGTTTGCTGATAAAACTGACTCCTGTGTAACATCGTAACGACCGCTGATTTATCTGGGGCAAGCCATATCTCTCTACAGCGCTGCCTAACACGCAGGTAGATTTTCGTAATGTGACATGGGAGAAGATGTGACACTCATGGGGAACATCGTTTAGTTTCTCCCTTCCCAGCTGTTTTTCCTGATTATATCGCCATTTATTCCCTACATGGGGAATCTGTGCTCAGAAAATATGCATCACCGCAGGCACTTGCTGCTTGCATGTTAGTATAGCCTAAGCAAGTACACCGCGAAGTGGTGTTGTTTTCAGATAGGCTTATTACTTAATTTTACATTGATATGTGTTACACACGGACTTCCATCTAGAATTCCGCCATTTACAGTATTTGATTAAGAATTAAAACTTACACAACCAGAAACAAGGAGGTTTATGTGAGGTAGTTACTTGATGTTCATGAAATGATTAGGTTCTGTAAAGGGGAAATAATTCATTTTAAACTCACGCTTTGCCAATTCCGGTGACCGCTCCTTTGCTAGGATTGCGAGCTTTGAACCACAACACTCTTGTAGGACTGACACACGAAAATGAGGAATAAATCGAGCAGGCTGGTGTAGCGATAAAATTCTGGATTTTTGTTCGGGAGTTGCTGGGCTCAAATGTCAATCGGAACACAGGATATAGTGGCTGAGGTATTTTCGTGGTTTGTCCTCAGACTCTTCAAGGAAATTTTAGAATAATAAGAGGGGCAGGCTACGGTCGCTTCGTTCTGCATTATTCTAAATTCGTCATTAATTCATAATCCTGCACCAACTACACTATGCACCTAATATAGTATAATTCATGACAAGTATTAAACTCCTACATGTTTCGGCACCGGTCTGTTGGTCTTGTATTCCTTTGTTCTAAAAAAACTCCCTGAGGATGGCACTCTCCTGCCGAAACATGTAGGAGTGCAATACTTGTCATGAATTGTGTTTTATTAAGTACATTTTTGGTTGATATTTTAATTGTACGAATATGTACGGTACGAGTAACACAATATTTGTAATCCTACACTTTGTACCTGTATATTGTCATACTGACATCGTCGTAAAATCACAAAAATGGAGCCGATGATGATGATGATGATGATAGTGATATTGATGATGATTTTGATAATGATAAGGGACTAGGCGCCGAATTTCTGCTTCTGTTATTCTTATGTTTGTTGTCTGCTGTCAGGTGTATAAATTTGTCCCTGTGTTTAATTATGAAGACCTCTGGGACAGTGGCTGGAATCTACACACATTCTTAACGCGTCACTAGACGGAGATGAATGGTCACCCTTGTCTGGCAGAAAGACTTTCTGGTACCCTTGGAATAGGAGGCCGGGTGGGCCCCAGAGCCTGTCTGGACACTCTGGGAAAGAGAAATATTTTTCTCTCTCCAGGGACTCAGACCCCATTTTTTTTGTAGTCCTTTTCTAGCCTTTTCAGTAAACCAAGTTTTATAAACAAGGTGCTATATGTGTTTAACTGTGCGTTTCTACTTTTCTAGTTTCATGGCAAGTCCTGTACATCCTTTCACATACACTGGTCACGATACTCTGTATATACACTGGCTTTAATGATGACTTTCATTGAAGCTCATCGCGGGGAAAGAACACAGTTTTGGCCCATAAAACTCTGTTACAGCGGAGGGAACTTGCTCTCCCCAGATAATGATTGTTGTTTCTGTCTTTATTCCAGAGGACACCTCACCCCCTTTTACGTTACAAAGTATGCGACGAACCCTAACGGAATTTTCATTAGTGCTAATTCTAGGATTTTGCTTCTCTTATTGGATTTGAAATTGGTAGAGCAGCACTTTGCAGTGCACATTGCACACATTGGATGCGCGGGATTAGTCCTCTTACAGAAGCAGTGCGCAAGCGAGATTTTACAAAGCGGATCACACAAAGTGAGCGCCATAACTGTATTTGTAGTAACCACATGCAGGTGCTGTTCGAAACAAACAGTGAAACCCTCTTTCCTCTATCACAGTATATAGGCAAAATAAAATTTGAAGGACGGTGAAACAAAAATGTATCGGTAGCTTACAGTTTTGTGTGTGTGTGTTTTTGGACCTTACACAAGGGCACCGCGAATTTTGGGACCATATTTTAATGGTTTACTTAAAAGATTTCTCATTACATAAGTATTTATATTGTTTAAAGTTTAATTGTTCGTGAATATTACATTGGAAAGGATGTTGAAGAAAGTTGTCGTGTCAAAATTTCTGATACTGTCCTGGAATCTGGGGGTTAGACATTGTAATTTATCCCATTTTAGGGTACTCCGCACAAGTTACTATTTCATGCAACACTTGATAAGTATCAATTCGAAGAGTGCACTGGAGACCGGAAATAGGGTGAACATTGTTATTTTGCCGCCAGACGGTGTTTTATTTTTGCACTTGTGTGTGTTACAGGGCACTTGTGAATGGGGCAATGAATCTCCGGGCTCCATAAAATGAGACGAATTTCTTGACTATCGGAAAACCAGTTAGCTCCTCAAGAAGGACTCTGCTCCGTGGAGTAAGTAAGCAATTAAGTAACTATGTATGTATGTTACGGCTTTAGAGTAAGAAACATTTGTTCCAGGGAATAACTAGGCACGCTGCTTATTAACTGAAATGTTACGAGTAGGTGTGTGTAATAAAAATTTGTATAGACTTGTCGAGATCGTATAATACACAGAAATTATTTATGGTTCCTACTCTCCGTGCGCCCGTTAGCGTTCTGTTCCTGATTCATCCATCATATTCACAACAATACTATTCATGATATTTTATTCGCTTCTTGAATATGTGGAACTTGGTTCTGTGAAAAACATAATCGCTTTACATTTCAGCTGCCCCAAAACAGGTACTTCATGTACTACCTTCACATTCCACACAGTAACCAGTAATTACAGCGATAAATCGTCTTTTCATTACATTCCGTAACTACAACGTTGCCTTGATGTGTGGAATAGTCAGGCATTCCGTAAAATAACACAGTTATACTCTGTAAAGTTAATGCACACACGACAACCATGATGAAACCATAGAGCATATTGTACTATGAAATTAATCAGAGACGGGAAGTTACATTGTTTATTGAAAGTCGATACATCTGTTACATTCACTCGACTGACATGTTACACGATTTTCAATATGTTATGTAAATGGAAGAACGTATGCTTTGAATTTATGAATTGTAATCTGGTTTGAATGGTGAACTGCTGAAACTTGCGAAATGAGCTGGAGTTAGAGAGGAAAGGGGCGAGAGGCATCTGGTACACTGTACGGTGTTTAAGTGTACTCGCGCCAATGAACCAAGCTGGTTCACAGAATTTGCCTATGCTCTGTTTAGTACTGAATTTCATTAAGAATACAGGAGATGTAAGTACTTTAAAGGTAAATAACCTATTGAGACTCTGCAAGTAAAACTATTTAAAACAACGTGTGTTGACTCTTATTTGATCTGTGCTATATGACACAGAGGGGGTGCAATTCCGCGAAAAACACGCAACTACTTGACCGATTCGTGTTCTGTATCAGGAGGGTCTGTGAACCACATTCGCAACGCCGTGAATGAAATATGCCCAGCTTATCCAGTAAACTCTGCAAGATTCCATTAAGCCCTGAACGTATTCTGCCCGTGACCTAGAAATTTTACAGTATCTATTTCTGTTAGCAATACATTTAGGTTTTTAAGTTTTTTTTTTTTGTAGCAGGAAGGCACTGGGTTTACTTGCAGCTCAGCCTTTCTAGCTAGCTCACATCTCACATATGAAATGTTTCTTCCACTTACACAAGATAAAAATGGAGAAAACCATTATTTTTCCTTAACAGTGAGTAGTATGCTGTCGTTTGCTGTAGTGTAGTTTCTTGTGGAAGACTGCCAAGATTCTGTGTTTATACGGCACAATACAACGATTAGTACTCACTGACGTATGGCTGTCCCGCAGAGAATGTCTCTGTAAAGCAGGCCACAGCTCCATGGGGTCATGGAAATGTTCAGAACTTCGGTTTGCTTAAAGCTTCAGTCTGGATTTCATGTAAACTGTAAGAGTAGTTATAAACATAACCCATTCAAAGTTCTGTACAAGCTGTACAGTCCCATTATTTTATGGAAGCGCTGTGTTTGAGTCGTGTAGAAAGCTGGATGCAATCTACTCTCACAGACTTACCTTTCCGAGGGCGTGAATTAATTAGCTCAGATCTGCGAACGAGGGAGGTAAAGAGCGTGTGGAGTAGCTGGCGAGCATGAGAAAAGTCATTCATAAATTTTCGTCAGAGTCAAATAGACTACACTAAATTTTTCACAGTAGATTAAGAGAAAGTATAACCAAATACAAATCTAAAATCACAACAGTTGAACATATGCAGTGCTTTAAAACCGCACCCTTCTGGGTTACTACGCAGCGAGTAGTGGTAATTTCTTACTGACGTTTCGGGACAACCTATTGAAGATGGGGCCGATCTATTGTCCGGACGCGTCGGTAAGAATTTACCACTACTCGCCGGAAATAACTCAGAAGATTTTGCAGCGGAAGCCTGTAATCACAAATACATTGCTTGATATTGCGGAGAGAATTTTTTATTTAATTCATGTATTGTTTTTTTTAGCAGATCTGACTTTCAGTACGGACATATTAATCCTTGGCTCTCTCTCCCTACATTAATCTTATCATACCTCCATTCGCACTCAGGCAGGGTCCACAGTAAAATAACACGTTATAATATCTTCCTTCAGATTCTGTTTGGTTTTACCTGTGCTCATGCATATGTAACCTGGTTTAAATACCAAATGTTATGTGGTAATTCTGAACTTAGGTAGGGGGAGAGATCTTGATATAGAAGCAATGGAAACGTACGTTAAATGAAACAGTTGGTTGAAATGACTGTTTAAAAACTAGCAAATGATCCGTGAATGATGATATAAATAGCGTATTTTCCAACTGAAATCAGTTTCCACGGAATATATTGGCGTCTACAAATAATTTAAATTGAGCACTAACTGCACTAGAAATTGGGATATATATATATATATATATATATTAGGAACAAATGCCTGAATATAAATCATGCACGAAAAACAATATTGATTTTAAGGAAACTGAATCTCTTCTCGGCATGCAGTTTATTGGATAAAGTTAATGTTTGAAGTATCTTAATTATTCTGTATTTTAACCGCACTTTCCTTACTAAAGGAAATTTGGGGGAATAAAATTTTATGTCGTGTATATGTGTTTATATCTTTAAGATTTTCGACTAGTTCAACAAAAATAACGAAATGCTTATGGTCATTATATTGTTTGTATTCTTATATGACACCCTGATGATTGTCGCAGAAGTGATCGAAACAAGAGGGTGAACAGTAATATGTGGTAAAAGAAAATATATTTTACTGATGTGCATTTGTTGGTTTGTTACGTAATATAAATATTCTTGTGGTCGATTTGACTTTGGAACTTTCAGGTGGTAAACCCCTGTTTGGATCCTGATGTGTACATTCGTATGTATCGAGATTCTTTAATTTATATCTTATAATCCCAGCAGAGCAGTGTAAAGGGTTAATGTAAAAAGTGATACCAGACTTAGATGTGTCGCAATTTGACGGCAGGAGCAGACAGAATTTCTTTCTGTGTTAAAGGACTACTTAGTTCTGTGTACTGTATTGTATCAGAAGTTTCAACGTTGTTTGGTAATTTGTTGCGATGTTTCATAACGTCTCTCCAAGACGCTGGATTCTTGTCGTGGAACAAATTGAATTATCGGTCTACCTCTTCCTTAATGCAACAGTGTCTTGAGATGTTGCCAGCAACCCTCTAATGACGGTATAATGTACTGAGTTTCTATACTGCAAACACTTATATACTGATCAAGTTTGATTAGGTATGGGGAACTTTGTAGTTAAAAAAAACTATTTGATTTCTCGTTTTGGAAATTTCATCAACCTTTTTTAATTGTACAACATGAAGGATAGACATTTTATTGTGGCTCATAAGTTATATGTAATGCCAAAGCCGATCGTACTGAAATTCCAAGCGACGTGATCGTTTTTCTTTTCAGACTTATTGGTTTATTAGACGAAGTTGCTCATATACTACGTGCATATAAAAATTTCTATCTCCTATTCCTCATTTATATATTTGTCTTTCTTTTCCACGCGAAACACAAAATTTAATGTCAACCCAAGGCATACGACTAACATATCTTCTGGAGAATTGTATATAGATGCTTACATACTCATACGAAATTTAACAGAAGTTGCTTCAGTTTTAGAGTGTATACTTTCGGTATATGGGACTAGATTTGTGAATGGCGAGTTTCCAGACTGCAGTGGTTTGTCACATGATAGCGTGTAGACTACAGTCTACCGTAGTGAGTGCTTGAGGAAGCTCGTGAAGTAGCTAATTCAGAATGTGTTTTGAAGAATCATTTTTAGAGTATGAAAGTAGTCAATCTTCGTGGTTGTTCCGTGCATTAATAATATCAAGTCCTTTATTTGTCCCATCTAATACACAAAAATTATCTTAATTGTTAAACTGTTAAAACTATATTATTTGCTCCAACATGTAACTTTGGCAAAGTGCAGGCTTTAGCTCCCTGATAATGGTTTATGTAAACCGAAACATGTTGGGGCAAATATTCTAGTTTTAAATGTTTTAACAGTTTAACAGTTAAGATAATTTGTATGCATTAGTTGGGACAAATAAAGGACTTGAAAGGATATGAAAGTAGATATTTACTGGTATATACTCGTATAAGATTGGCTTCATGATGTGACATTGCTTCGAGGTCAATACAAGCCTGAAGACTGTGCGTCACCAATGTACTTGCTGATCGGTAACTTTTATTCTTACGTTTGCATTCGCACTGTACAATTTTAACTTATTCACCTGATGACGCTACTTGAATCCCGCGCTTGCACTCACACCACGGTTGATTAACTTCGCTGCTTAAATCTTGTACGTCATCTCTTGCTTTTAGGTTTCACTTTTCGTTTTCTCTATGCAAGTTTCGTTTTCCACTCGTTCACGCCCTCTATTTTTCATTGTAATACTTTTTTTTTTACAAATATTACTAATTTAGAGCTCTCTATTCTGTCTTTCTCCCATAATCTCTTTTTGGCCTCTTTTATTTCATAATCTGCTCTGCAGCACAGATTTATGTAATGTTTTGAATATAAATGTCTCTAAATAGACGATTTAAATGCGACATTTCTCGATACACCGTTTTTGTTTATCCCGACACGAGTCTTCATGATTTAATGACATCATTGGTTTTTAACATTGTTTTCAACCCAGTACTTTGAGTTATTTTTCTTTCAATATTAACTTATATTAAACAATTTCAAATTCTTATATTCTTCTGTTTTTCTTAACCAGGATTCTTGCCCGTATGGTTCAGCTATTCCTTGTATCCTTATTTCCTGTAATTAAACACGTGTTTGTAGAGCTATTTACTCGTATTCTTACCGGAATACTGAGATAAATGCTTACATTTTTATGTACAATATTATTATACACTACATGTTTCCATTTATCTCTTGATTATCTTCTCGCTTGTTTTGAGTAACTATTAATATAATTATACTTGTTATTACTATTATTGGTATTGTTATTATTTTGAGATTGTTATATTTACATATTGTTACGACATGATCTCTTCGGTTTGACATGTAGGTAAACTAGGAACCTATCTTAAGCCGCCTGTGTGATTTTGCTGTGTCGATTCCATGGCGTGTCTTTCATTCGATTTTAAACCAGTGCTTCTCGTAAGTTTGTTTGCGCAGCTCTGTTAATTTAAGATATGTAACAGGATCCCTGTTACACTTAAGAAGACTTGGTGGATCCCCCATACGTATGAAGTAGATATACACTTTTTAAAAATTAGATGTGTTAGAACAAGTGTAAGGGTGTATAAAATCAAACGACAGCTACATAGAACACAATGAAGAAGAGCATAACCGAATTTAATTCGTGGGTCTTAAGTGAATTTTATTATGATTCCTTTCTTTTCCAACCGCGATTTCAATATTTCGTTTGCGCCCACTTTATTGAATTTTATTCTAAAGGGGATTTCTTAAATTCAGTTTACTAGCGGCAGTGGCACTTTAAGATCTGTACTTTAGGCAAATCCCATTTTATCTTAAATATATGATGTTAAGCTTCTTTCCATAAAATTTCTGTGGAAATAAAATTCGTCTTTACAGAAGGTTACCCCTTATCTTCTAGTCGTAGAGCCCTTAGGATCTGTGGCGCAAATAATGTGGGCTACCCAACTATACTGACTGTTCGTTGCAGGATCCAGCAGTTTATTATCAAGTGCTGATCTTTTATTTCTGTATGCGTGGTTTAATTATTCAATATTCGCAATTGTATTCCTATCGAATTCCACTTTATTTTATCCTTGCTGCTGCTTGAGTCTGTTTAAATAGCAAAAGCTTCGATACCGTTCACATATAATATGATAAAAAAACCGTTGCTATGCGTCTGTCTGTGTAGACTAGTAATTTAAAGCTTGTGAAAAAACCAAAGGCTTATATCTCAGGATGGACCTTTTGGTTTAATATCTAAATAAATCGAGATTTTCTGAGTCCTCTACTAAGGAGTCTGGAATCGAAATGCTGTCATTTCATTATGCATCGAATTTTACAGGGCAGGTAATTCTGTGGCACGAACTTCAATTAGGAAAAAGCCCCATAAAAATTAATCGTGAGATATTGAAAGGTCACGGTTGTGACTGTTAACATTACGGTATAGTGGGGTGTGATGCATTGCGGTTTGGTACGTAACGTTACAGAGGAAACTCCTTCCTCCATCTTCAGGGCAGAGGCACGAAGAGAAAGACAGCAGGTCCCACCGACATGATGACAGTAAAGTAGGAAACGGCACGGCGCCAGCTACCAGAAACTCATAAGCCTGATAGGAGTATGGTGTTTAGTGTCATTGATCGTACTATTGTACTGAATTCACTTTGCTACTCGGTGTCTGCGCTGTCGGTTAACCGGGAACTTTGAAACCATTTTGGAGCTTAAAATGTGTATGTGAATTCCAGCATTCAGTTATTCTTTTACTAATGTATATGCCTGAGCATTACAAGTTTTGTCTATGAAGCCGATTTAGATTTCATGGAGGAAGACGAAACTGCCCTAGCAGTTGGTTTGTTCCGAGTTGTGTTTGTTGTTTGTGTTCACTGAGTCTGCAGATATAAACACAGACGTGGAAACTTACCTCATTACAGCTGTACTGGGCGTCCCTTTCCAGCATCCTCTGTATAATTACTGGTCATCAAGTTACATAATGTTGTTGTGGGTCAACTCGTCTACACCAGCAACATTACGTTGGCTTCACCACAGATGTGGCTAATTCCTAGTTTTATTTTATACACTTCTGCTTCGGTTATTCTTCTTCTCGCTCTACATATTATATCTTATGACGTTTTCCAAATAAGGATTTCTTCTGAAACTGTTACATAGCCTTTAACAAGGCGTTATTTCCTTTATAAATATCAGAGATTTCACGGTACACTCCTGAATGCAGTTTCCTTTCCACCATAAGAAACGTATAACCTTACGTGGTGCGATTTGGACGAAATTCGCAAATGCTCAGCATCACTATCTTCAAATCCTTCATACTGAATTTTATCCATATTGGATAATCAATGTGTAAAATATGGGTATTAATTTATTTTGTGTTCCTAAGGAAGTCGTGGCTTTAAGTGCACTGATTTTCACGAAACTCATGGTGATCCAGTACATATCTGTGAAAATCTCATCTACTCGGTAGTATCCAAATAGTACGAAAAATGTCGAGAATAGGGAAGAATTTAAGTTCTTAGTTAAACATGGCTTTCACTCAACGGATTTTTTCGAAAGAAACACAAATACTGAAGGGCTGTGTTTGGAGATTTTCAGAATCAAATTTTACCCAATTCAGATGACGAAACTAGAAATTGCGTCAAAATTTTATGTTTTACTCAACCGATTTTTTTTCGAAACTCATAATTTCTGAACGTCATGGTGTGGACATATTTTATACCGAATTCACAAAAATCACTCACGAGATACGGAAAATACGGTTAGAAGTTTATTTATATCTTTAAGTGAAGTATGACTCATTGCGCTGAATTTTAGGAAGGTCTTCATTGCCTGACAACGTTTTTGAGAGACCTCATCTAATAATTTTCATGAAAATCCAACAGAGAGTTTAGTCGCTGATGCCGGCTTAGAGACGGAAGGAGAGACGGGCTTGGATGTCATGGCAGGCCCTAATTTTTACTTCATACGGAATGCGTATAAAGACGCCAAAATACACACAACGCGGCGTGGATCTGGACTACACGATCCCAGTTTTTAAGCATTCGACGGTACCCAGCTCAGGTAGAGCGGCCTCTGTGATCGGTTCTTGCAAGTGTGTCAAGTCCTGTTTATCAATCATAGAATAGTAAGGAAATATCTGGGAACATAAATCTGTTATCCAGAATAAAGTAAAATACCTTCTGATAAATAAAAATTCTTTAATGCATAAATGGTAATGGAACTTACTTTGGCAGTTTGACTAAGGGAAAATTCAGGGGGAAAGGGAGAGAAAGAAATAATATCAGTGTTAGAAAGCTTCCAGTTTTCTCTGTTTATTTTTCTTGACACGAATGTATGACAAGAGGGACGCTGGGATGGTATGAAGTTGTGGCTTGAAATAAGTGCCGGACGGTTTTAATTTATTGTTGTACGATAAAATGCATAATTACAAAAGATAATTTGATGGTTTAAATAAAAATATATATTTTTTTTATTTGTTTGCATCGGGAGGGCCGTATGAAAAGTATGCAGTGAAACTCTGAACCTTAGAACCATCTCAACATTTGCTTGAATATAGACGAAAGCCAAGAAAACCTGTGTAGAGATGCATTAATGCTATATACAAAAACTCAGTTCTACATTAAAGGTAAACACGCTTCGTCTCCTTCACTACGCCCGAATAGTTTAGTGCTGTATAGAAGAGTAATATCTTTTTATTACGAAAATGACACAAAAGAAATAAGAATTCTGTGTGGACAGAGTGCAGAGTTTTAATGTTATAGCTGGTAGTAAAAAGTAACTACTATGCTTTAAAGGGTTACCGTAGCGGTCTGATTCAATATCTAGCTGTCTGCCCTTGTAATTTTGTTGCGTATTCTGCTTCCTTCAGAATATCTGTGAGAGATTTCTGTCGTATTTGGGAGAGATATAATTAAGTCAGTCGTCAAAATACTCTGTGCGGGATACTCTTAGGAGAAGGGTAGAGAACTGAACAAAGTAAAGCAAATAAAAAGGCAAAAAGCAAGAAAGAGGAAAGTTCGAGAGGGGGAGATAAAGCTTGTTTCGGTGTCTGAAGTTTGAGGCTTTCACAGCCGTGAAAGTTAAAGTGTGTTCTTAAGCATTATGATATAATGCTTTTTGAAATTGTGATATAATGCTTTTTGAAACTGGGCACAGATTTCGGAGGAAAAATATTCGGCCCAACCTCGAAGATGGAAGTAACAGTCTCCTTCGAAATAATAGTCCCATCTATTTTGGCACCTGATCTCGTAACCCAAGTTTCTGTTCGTATGTTCGTCGTTAGGAAGATTCATCAAAATTTCTTATGCTTTCCGGATGTGAAACAGTGGAACAGACCTCCCTTCCAAATTGCCCACTTCTTGTATGCGCTTTATTTGAAGAACGCATTGATTATTGGACATGCAGTGCTGAAGAACATAATCCGAAAACTTTAGAGGCCGACTACATACTTAAATGGGTTATGATATCCCACTCTTCATGTTGTTTATGCTTACAAATATGTATAAATAATCACAGCACTTATGCCTGATTGTGGGATAAGTACGGTAGGGTTTTTATAGTTTCTTTGTAGAAAATTTAAATGCACTGACATTATTAAAAATTACGAAGGTAAGCACCAGAGCATTTTTTGGGAGAGGTGTGGTCAAGATACCCAATTTTTTAACGAAGAACAAGGTAATGTAACTCTCAGAAATAAGATCGCTGTCACATAAACAATTAGCGCTCCCTATCACCCTAAAAATACTGTGTACTTCTCATTAACTCGAGCACTTCATCAAAACTTTAGGACGTTTATAACGTACATAACTAACGCGGGCTTTGGAGTGGATTTTGCAGTTCTTGCAGCCACGTTTTAAAGAATGACGATTGAATGAAATTTTTTACTTTTGTTAGGTAGTGCTATTCGTTTCATGCCACACAAGTCTTTTCAGCATCTTGATTGAAATAAATCGAATTCGATGTCTTCTTGAAATTATCCTTCTTATGTCTGTTTCTTTGTCCTTTCTTCTCGAGCTCCGTGAGAATTCTGGCTGCGGTTTCTTCATGAGAGGGATGGAAGGATGTAGGAACACAATTTTTTTTTCTGAACACTTCACAGAATTTCGAATATGGAGAAATAGAATTCAGATGTAGAAGTATTAAGGTAGGAGTAAAGGATTGACAAAATTTGGTTGAGACAGCCTTAGAATACCGCAACAGGACGATCGGAGTAGACATTCAGAGTGATGTAGGATAACTTGATTAGTTGTTTCAGTTAAAATACCAGCGCACAAATCTGCTCCTAATGTACGAGTATAAGCATTCTCATGCTACCATGAGATGGTGCGAAAGCGAAGTCAGAAATGAAGTTCTAATCTGTGGGACATATTCCAGTCGCATTCAATCCCTACGCTGCAGTTGCATTGGCTGCAGGTTTACCCCACTAAGTCCCTAAACGAACTCCAAATTCAGTCGAGTAATTTTTCATCTTCTGTAAGGCGTAAACCAAGAATTATTAGTGCAGTGATCTTTCAGGGGCTCAGAAGGTTTTGTGAACGTGTCGTAGATATTTGGTAATAATGAGATAAGCACACAATCACAATGCCAGTGTTTCTTGTAAAGTCCAGTTTCTGAAATTAAATAACAATTAAATGCTTGTCCATCTGAAGTTTCCCACGGAGGAAGTTTTCCTTCTGCCAAATCATTCATGTGATTTCGTGTAGCCTGAATCTTTCTTCGTAATTCTCTTAGTTTCTGCTGCAATTCCAGCTACAAAATCTGGCTCCATGTTTAAAACTTTGAAAGTGGTAGGAATTTCTGTAGTCCTTGGCTGACATGTTGGTGAAAATAGAGTGCACTTTGATCTTTGAATGAAAGTCACACCAAGGTTTTTGAAGTAACTCTGGGACAACTTGATCCATCTTTCGTTGCAGCGATATGATCGAAATTAGAAGCTACGATAGCCTGAGAGTGTCGCGTCACTACGGCTTGGCCGGCGAAATTTGTGAGGTTAGAAACGATATAGAAAAATCCATCCTTCTTTTACGTAGACTGTCGAAATTACTTTATGCATACATACAGAAAATTATTAAGTAATAGCTCCTTGAAATTTGCACAATTAGAAATAAATCTGCTTTCTTTACAAACAATAACAAAGCCTTGATATGTAAACAATGGCTACAACTTGCACATTTCCAGAAGCATGATTGGCAGATCTTCCAGCCATGTACCATGTGGCATTTATAGTGCTAAGGTTTCTAAGAAACTGATAATAGGTGGCCATTGGGTCAATGATTGTACTAGACTTAGGAAGTATTTTATTATTTGTTGTTGGTTGTTGAGGATCGAATATCGTAATATACAAATTAATAACATTTTCTACTTCTTTCTGAAATAAACTTGTTCCACAATTAGAAAACGTTCAGAATTCCAATTTTACGAGATACTAAGAAATAATATCTCCAGTGTAACCCTGTTTTGTAATTACGAATTATACATAACACTAAATATTCTCAATTACTTGATTTATAACGGGTGAGAAAGAAACTGTTAGTTTTACTGAACTTTCGATGTTGGAAAGCAATATATCCGCTGCATTATGTAACTGTAAATGTGATTTGGTTTCCATACTGTAAGAAAATGTGACCACATTGCTCCTTGTATCATGACGTTCTTCGAAATAATGCATACATATACATTAAGGTTAATTGAAAATGTTCAGAGGAACATGTGGACGAATTGAAACATTTTTTTCAAATTTGATATGAAAATTATACCACTATAGGAGACTCGACGTTTTTGTGTAGTTCTTAATAATGTGACGTTTATTAGCAATTCCAGCGTGCACCTCTACGGACTTTTGACTTGGAAGTGATAGCACTGACGGTATAACTAGTGAAAATTGATGAGGCAATGGGCCTTCGAAATAAGTGTAAATTTTGTTAAACCCTTTTATGTGGAATGCAGGAGAACACCACCGCTGTCGCAGGAATTTCATTCATAGACTTTGGTATGATGCTAAGAATGAATGAACTGTTGAACATAATTACGTAAAATTATACGTAGACTTATGTGACACACTGTACATACTTACATATTCGGTATGAAGCATCTGCTCTGTGTTAAGAATTTCCAGCAGAGTAATGGCTTAAATATTTGTGGTTTTGTCTCTCAAATTTAACTTATTTCGGATGTTGTATCGACGGAAGTTATGCACAGAACTGAATTACTGATTTGAGTAATTATTAGAAAAGGTATTTTGACGTAATTTCCGCTGAGTAGGTTTTGGATATAGGCCTAGGTGTCTTAGTCTGAAGTATGTACAATACATTGGGTCCGACCGAGTAAGAGCTGAAGAAAAGTGCCATCGAATAAATTTTATTTGCTCAAATGTTCGGGAAGTTTCCAACCTCCAAAACCCAGAGAGACAGTTCAGTCGTTCTTTTATTGGGTAAAAACGCGACTTCAATAGTCTGTATACTATCGATATATTTAGACTAATCCTAAGCTGCCCATCCGACGTTATCGACAAATTTAAGCGAGTTTTGAATTCTGAATTGAAATTCTAAAGCGCAATTTGCAATTTCAGTTAATATTGGAAATCAGTTGTACGATGTGATGAAAATTTAACCGCTAAATTGAAAAGATACAATCCAACGGAGTTATTTATGTTTCATTTCAGACCCACAGAAATATCTATAATTGACTTCTCTATATACGAAGTAAAGCTGCTTCACTACAGAATTAAAATGCACTATAAACCAATGAATATTAACATGGTAAAACCACGGCTTTCTTTTTGGCTTATAATTTAGTGGGCGAATTTATGTCACTGGCTAAACAACTGAAACTCTAACTGTTTGTAGGGTTAATATATATTCCGCTTCGTAATTAAGCACAAAGCAATGAAGTTTTACTTGGTAATGTAGGCCCGTAATAAGTGGGTATCTGTCATCACGACATGGCGCATCCTTAGGTTGCGGATGGAGGACCGACCTTCAGTATGGAGGGTAGCTGCGAGTATATTGAATAAGCAGTCGCGGACAGCCGACAAGGGGTTATCATCCAGCTTGAGGGTTGGGCGAGGTGCTAACAACTCCTCACCGTAAAAACGTATCTTTTAACGAAATATTCACACAGAAAGTCTCGGACAGAGACTGATACTTTGGTACGACCGAAGCAACTAAAAAGGGACATGAGATTTGGTACTTGGAACGTTAGGAGCCTGTGTAGGGCAGGTTCACTTACAGTAGCAGCCAGGGAATTAGTAAGATATAGATTAGATTTAATGTGTGTGCAGGAGGTTAAGTGAGACAAAGGGGGCAAGGTGAGAGAAGGGGATTATAATTTTTTCTATGGAAGAGGAAACGACAATAATCAATTTGGAACAGGATATTTTGTACACCACACAATAGTATCAGCAGTTAAGACAGTAAAGTTTGTTAGCAATAAAATGTCATATGTAGTTCTGAGAGGTCGCTGGTGTTATATTTTTTTGAATGTGCATGCACCAAGTGAGGAGAAAACTGATTATTCAAAGGAGTGTTTTTAAGAGGAACCAGAGCAGGCTTTTATCATTTTCATAAGTACCATATGACAATTCTGTTTAGGAGATTTTCATGCAAAAGTGGGAAGAGAGAATATTTTCAAACGGACAACTGGGAGTGAGAATCTACATCAGGATAGTAAAGATAATGGTGTTAAAATAGTAAACTTGCGCCACATCAAAAAATCTAATCGTTGAGAGCACGATGTACCCGCAACGAAACATTCATAAGTACACCTTGACCTCTGCTGGGAAGACTCACAACCAGATTGATCTTATACTGATAGACAGGACATGCATGGCATTCGATTGTACTAGATGTACGAAGTTTTAGGAGAGCTGATTGTAATGCTGTTCACTGTCTGATGGTTGCAAAAGTTACGGAAAGATTGGCAGTAAATAAAAAAGCAGCATAGAAGTTTGATCGGGAAAGATTTAATTTCAGGAAACTACATGAGCTGGAGGCTAGGGAACACTATGAGACTGAGATTTCAAACAGGTTTGTATCTTTGGAGAACTTTAGTGATAGCGAGGACATAAACAGGGCTTGGGAGAACATTGAAGAGGATGTCAAAACCTCGGCTAAAGACAGTCTATGTCTGCAAAAATTGAAGCAGTATAGACCATGGTTTGATGAAGAATGTTTAAGTTTTTTAGATCAAAGGAAACGGGCTAAAATGCAGTGGGTACAGGGTCCAAGCCAAAGCAGTGTGGATAGTCTGATCAATGTAAGACTTGAAACTAGCAGACATTTAATTTATCCTTGTCAAATCTTAATAATGAAACATAAAATAACAAATCTGACAGCGCATATGCAACACACAACATATTCGATTCAACTGCAGCCGTGTGAAAGTTCATTTCTCCCCGATGCCCCCCGACATGCGATACAGAATTACTTGTTCCAGGGTTCCAGGTTTTTCCCATTTGTCCTCATGATAAGGGGAGTATGAAGTTAAAGATGATAAGGAGCATTGGTGGAAACACACAGACGAAAAAAAACTTAAGTATATTTAGAAATACCTATCGCATTGCCATTATGTCCACATAAATGTCACATGGTATGAGCCGGAATCGAAGACGAGTATCCTAGGTGCCCAATGCAGTCATTATTCTTGTTAAGAAGAAGAGACGGAGAGACATAAGGTACAGCAGAAGTATATGCAAAAGGGGAAAGGCAGGGAAGGAAGAGCATCGATTTGTTAGAAGGTTCGCAGGCTTTGCCGGTGTGGCTTCCATTGCAACCGCAGTAGCCTGAATTGTATTTAAAGATTCAGTTTCTATCTCACGGCAGGCACACAACTGCAATATTATACAGACAAACATTTAATGATGTTCAGAGAAATGTTTCTCTTTTTTGTGTGACATATTCGTGACGTAAATAAACTGCGTGGAAATAATGAAGAGCTTTTGAATTCTCATCTTGTAGCAGACGTAGATAACACTGGACGAACAACAATAAATTAATGCAATTTAATTCGATAAGTATTTTTTAAAATGCAGGTTCAACAGCACGAGTTGCAATTACAAAGTCAGCAAAAAACACAAATACAACACAAAAACAATAAAAGTACACAAAAACGAAACATAAAACAAAAACACTATACAAAATAAAAATAACAATAACGAAACAAAAATATAAATGAATAATAATAATAGTAATAATAATAATAATTGCCGGATTTACAGCTCTTTATACACATTCAGTGGGCTTGCAAACTTCAGTGACATCCGTAATTGTCCACGCAACTGTATTCCGCATACCCCTAAAATTTCCTGACCCTCATGAAAAGGTTTGTAACGAAAACACTAAAAATCTCAGTTAGGACAGGCCTTCTTGGATCCTGTGTCCATATTTTTAACTTTTACATTACGAATCACGACTGCTGAAATATCGACTTATGAACCAACCAATACCTGGATTCGCAGAAACTTAGTGTGCATCCTGTAGCAAAATACGCATACAGCATTTGTGCTGAGAAATCTACAGGTTTGAAAGACATTATTTGTTTCACGTATTAGCCACGCCAGAAATTACTACTGGCATAAACAATTTCCCGTTCCCTATTTCCTCTCCTCTCGCACCTCTCCTTGTCCCCACACACTCACCCTCTACACATAAGTACCTTGCCGTCTGAAGCGTGAAATGGTGTACTAATTAAGCAATTTCCCTCTAATGAAGGAACAATGAGGTACTAATTTAGTCATCTCTAGTAGATAATTAAAGTGTAGACAGAACGTTGTTAGCGTAACAGTGACACAGATGTTAATACAAAACCCTGAGTTATTATATAAAAATGTATATGAGCTGTGCAAATAAACTTCAGTGCCTGGTCAGTCCTGGCGAGCTTTAAATTGCGCATAACATAAATACGTCAGAGGGTGTAACAAGTTAAACACACTCGTTAAAGACGCTCTCTAAATTCTTTACATGTCCAACAATTTTTTTTTAGAGTTCCAGCTACAAATAATCTCATTTTGACTGGCGAGTGCAATAAGTGCGCGCATTAACAGCACCAGATACATAATCCAGCACCTTGACAGGATATCGCTTGAGTGTGATTAAATATCTTCATCACTAAGCAGCCAAGAAAAGGCAGGTGAAGTATTTAAAGTAATCTTTGTGTAATGTTGTACAATATTCCTCACCCTTTTGATTGGTTTTCAGTTTTCTTCCTCCTTGTCAGTGACTTCCCTCTGATTTTGCTGCCGTTCCTGCCTTAAATTTGTGGGTTTCAGAAGACAGGAACATTTATTCGAAGGTAGGAACAAGACGAGGAAAGGTGCGTAGAAGAAAGATACACCGATGTATATTCGCTGATGCCGATAGGAGCGACATCATTAGTGAGTGCAGGAACAGAGCAAATAATGTTCGAGATGGTTCGTGATCGTGTAGCAACAGGCTGCTGTACTGCCATGTGGAAAGCATATGCAACAAGGGAGACAAAAAATGTACATCGTAGCATTGAGGCGCGTTTTTAAAGCCATTGTTGCAATGGAAGTGCAATAAGTATTACATATTCCGAGTGTGTATTTGTAGCCTAGGTATACAGCATGCAATGCGCATGCGCCATATTGTCATCTGTGGTCTGCCTGGCTCAACAAAAATTTTCCACATTATCTCAAAAACGGCATGATGGTCGAAAAGAAAAGCCATTGAACATAAATATGTCTTAATTTTTTCTAAAACTTTCATCTGGAACATATCTCATTCTAAAAAGAATTTAGTGAGATATAAAAAAAAAGTTTATTGTTTTTCATGTAAAGGACCGTTATTCTTGTCCGATTGTATGAAACTTGAATTTTCCTCGACAGATTTTCGAAAAATACTCGAGTACCAAATTTCATGAAAATCTTCCCAGTGGGAGCCGTGTTGTTCCATGAGGACTGACGGACGGACATGACGAAGTTTATAGTCGCTTTTCGCAATCCTGCGAACGCTCCTAAAAACTTTCACATTATTGCTTCTCCGGATGGTATTTTTCCAAAAAAACAGACAAATGCGAAATACTTCATCTGAAGATATTGTACTGGAAGTTGAAAGAGGAATCACTAGATCGCACTCTGTGAAGAAGTCGCTTTGGAAGAGGATGTGGACCTGTTTTAAAGAGAGATTGAGGATTAAATGAATTATTACCGAGAAAGTATGCCCCTCTGCTGCAAGGTCAAGGACACTGCCTTTATTCTGAGGAATGACGTATTCTGGAATGTGACACTGTGTCGCTAGCATAGTGATTAACTTCTTAAACTCTATGAACATCGAAGAAGAATGCACTTCATTGCTTCGAAACACCAAGAACCACTAACCAAGCGATGCATCGTCACAGATCTGTCCTCAAAACTCACACATCTTCATTTTATCACTTGTAAATGTGACTTTATTTTGATGCTCCCATTACAATGAACATTCCGCAAGGTCTTCAGTACTTTCTTACGTATGGATACTGTCTAGGCTGTAGAGAATAAAGCCGTGTGGACTTGGAGAACAATAAGAGAATATCCGTGAGAGAGCTTATGTGTAGATTCATGCTACAATAATGAGTGTCGCTGTGAGTTGTCATGCAACTCTCACACGTTAAGCCACATATTTTCACCGAATATGAACACTTTATTGCTAATTATTCTGTGTGTCGTAATGTAACTTACGGTTGTTCTAAATACTACAGATACACAAAGCTTGCCATAGGCTATACACTAGGTGCTTATCGCTAACCAAAACCTTCTTGTGCCGAGGTTAATAAAGAACGGTACTGCCAGGTTACGCGGTGGCGCAGTTAGTTGGGGCACTGCGCTACAAATCGGAAGGCCGCGGGTTCGATTTCCAGTGTGGTTATGATATTTCATTGACTTCATCCTTCCGGTCGCAATATGGCCTGGGCTCGACCCAGCCTGTAAGAGACGTGAGTACCAGGGACGTCTCCCAGGGGCAAAGACGGCAAGTGAATATGGCTTACAACCTTACTGTCTTAATGTGCCGACTGTCTAGAAATATCTAGGAGCATCAAACCCCTGGAGCTCTGTACAGGCATGGAAGTGGATGGCTTTAACTAGACTTGCACTCCCCTGATGCGTTTACATCGTGTACAGGGTACCAATTTACCTTGTACCTTATCCAAACGTACACGTGTTCTGATACATTTTGCTGCCCAGAATTTGCGTATGGTTTAAATAATTACCGTTTTCCGAAATTTCCAGAACTTGCAGTGCCATTATTGTCGTGATATGAGCCTAAGAATTTGGCATGGCAGCCATGATGTTATGAAGAAGAAAAAGGTGGAAGGTGGAGGGCCTTGTATATACACTACATTACCTCAGGCTGGTTAATTATGGGTCAGTTTCAGTGGATACTGAAGTGAAGACAGTCACAAGTAGCTTGCAGTCCGGCGGAAAGTATTGTGCTCGTCTGGAACCCTGAGCACTCGTAATAACACGTTATGCAATTTAGAATTTAATGCATTGTGTTCCTCAGTATGGTTTTGATTTAAGAGCGCATGGTATTTAGCTACCTGCAGGTTAAAATAGATGGTTCGAAACCCTCCTAAGGCACGGGCATTTACCCCTACATTCTCTCCCTCTTTCTTACTTTTTTTAAAAGCGAAATAAAGCCACTGATATAAGTGCCATGGAAGATCTTTTATTCTCTTCCAGCCCCGTATGACATATATGAAGATTTTTTTATTAGCACATGGTATTCAGCTGCCTGCAGGTTAAAACATAGAGTTCGAAACCCTCGTTAGACTCGAACATTAGTTCCCCTACTTTGCCGTTTTTTTTTAACGAACTAAGGTCACTGCAATAGCCGGTCCCAGTGACCTCGCGGTCTAAGGCGTAGGTCTGCGGACACTCGCCTTCTGAGATTTTGGGCCCACTGGGGGCATGGATGTCTGTCTGTTGTGAGTGTTGTGTGTTGTAAGGTAGAGGTCCCTGCGACGAGCTGATCATTCGTCGGGAGGAGTCCAGCCGACATTGTGCGTCGTTGTGTGTGATCTAGAAACCTTGTGAATGAGGAGGCCCTGGCCCAATGGGGGCTGTCGCGCCAGAAACATACAAAAGGTCACTGCAATAAGTGCCATGGAATATTATTTATTCTCTTCCAGCTCCATTCACATATACCGCATGAAGGCAGCCTAAGCTAAGATTTTGATTTTCTGCGGTGTTACACCGTGTTCACCAATAGCATTTTCTGGCATTTCGCAGGGGAAGAGTACTTCATCTTCAAGGTCAAGCAGTTCGAGGATAGTGTTTACTCTTTTGAATGACGTATCACACCAGAAGACTTGATTATCATTTTGGACGACTCGTGGAATTAACCTGTTATTTCTTACTTTTCTTTACGTCCATTGACCCGAATTTTTTATGTGTGGAATTTCTGAAATAACAAATTTAGGCATAAGTGGGAGTCTGCTGTATATTTACTATCCATTTACAATTTTATATATCATATAGGACCATGTTAACTGTTACAGAGACCAGATGGTAGGTAAGGATGTGTATTCAAGTAAAATGTTTTATCTCCTGACTGGGACGTATTCTATACAAGACTTAATTCAGTGACATGATAAATTAAGTGCTTAGTGCGATGGGTACTTTATTCAGCAACAAATGAATTTAAATTTAACACAATAAAACACGCATCTGGAACATATAAGCGTCCACAGCCTACTTAAACTGGGTTAAACATGTTTGCTTCTCTCAAATTAATATCTTTGTTTGCAGTGGGATATTTAACTTCTTTCTCACATCACAAATATGCAGTACGTTTGTATAAATCATGTGTAAAATGTATCTATGAGTACATTTTAAATGTGAGCAGTTATAAGGGTGACCATAGTGCGAAATTTGAGGTCTACATTACAAATTTAATGAGGTAGTTATGTGTGTCATTAAAAATTAGGTCCAGACTTAAATCAATTGCTTTTGTAATTATTATTTTCGTTTTAAAATTCGTACCGTTTTATTAGTATTCAGTGGCATTACTATAAACATCTTTGCATTTGTTTAATGTTATCATCATGATGAGATCTGCTATCCAAAAATGTAAAGATTAAAATGTAGAGTATTATAATTTTGCCTGTTGGTTTGTATAGATGTGAATCTGGATCTTTCACATTGAGGGAAGAACATAGGTTGAGGATGTTCGAAAATAGGGTGAATGGATGGGTATTTGGGCCTGAGATGGGCGAGGTGATAGGGAAATGGACAAGACGAGACAAAGTGGGGATTTACAGTCATTAATTTTCTTCAAATATCGCGTGATCGGATCAAGAATAATGAGATGGACGGGGTATGTAGCACGTTTGGGGAAGTGTACAGGTGCATACAGGGTTCTGGTAGAAAAATCTGAGGCAAAGAGACCTCTTGGAAGACCTAGTCATAAATGGAACTATAATATTAAAATGGATCGTCAAGTTGTAGGATCGAGGCATGAACTGGATTGATCTGAATCAAGATAGGGAAATACGACGCGCTGTTTTGAATGCGGAAATTAAACCTTCGGGTTCCATCAAAAGGGGGAAATTTCTTGACTAGCTGAAGACCTGTTAACATGTCAAGAAGGACCTGCTCCATGGACTTAGTTAATTAGGTACCCAAGTCATGAGGACTTTCACGTTTGACGGAAGTAGGCATAAAGTTCTTCCAACAGATTGTGTTGCCTGCGTAATGAATTCTTTTCATAGTAATACATTGTATAGAGCACTTTTGTGTCCTCTGATGTGGCGTAAGATTGTGTAAGAAGAGTGGGATAAAGGATAAAAGTGTAATGACAATGAGTGCTCCAAACATATTTCAAGGTGCACCCACTGGCCTTCATGCAGTGCCGAATTCAAGAATGATTAGAACTATACTTCCATTCCCCTTCTGTGCCTTCATGGTGTGTACATGGTTGATTTTGAAAAAGTATAAGTGCTAACCAATGCGGAATGGAGTAACACCTTCCACCGTATTTGGCCTACAGATGTATAAATATTCGGGAATTACATTGCTACCGTCCAGGAATGTGGGGTTTGCAGCTTTTCCATCAGGTATTGATTTTAGATTTGTTTCAGTTACTGCTGTTAGCGTAATCTGAACCTGGACAACTAAGACATTGCGTACTATCGTTTGCTTAAGCGCCATTCTCCCACACGCTATCTGTTATCCACTTAATGAAATGTTGCTTACCAAGTTCTCACCCATATTTTCCCCCAACGATTCAAATTCCTTTCCCTGATATGCTTGATGCTGTAATTAACGATGTGCTGCCTAAATGCCCACGAGTTGCACATTTTTACAGATTTAAAGGAAGTTAAAGCGCCGATTTTTTTCAGCAGCTTTCTTAAAGTCGAAAAAGAGATGATTAGCCTCATCAAATATGTCTATCCATCTGACCGCCTACATGACGTATCTCGGCTCCCACTGAACGTATTTTCATGACATTTTGGTGGATGCTTTCTCTAAATCTGTAGAGAGAATTCCACGTGTTTAAATTAGGACATAATATTACAATAAATAAATTATGTCGTTATAACTGTGTGTCACTGTTAGGGAGGTGTAGGGTAGAGGTGAAAGAAAAATACTTAAGGGCAAAATATAGGCCTGTAGGCATATTACTTAATTTTTTTTGCTGTGATCTATTTCAAATTTAAATTACACCTTAGTATCTGGAAAGAGGAGATGCTGGAATTCTGAAAACAGCCTACTTTGGAAAGTTGTATTAGAGCCGATGACTGCCAATGTCGCTATATCAACGGTACATGTCTTTATGTATGTCGTACTAAACGGGACAGAATGACAGAATGATATGTGCCTTGCACAGGTTTAGTTGGTACCACAGCACATGTAACCCTGTAATATGTTCCATATCCATGCTTTAAAGGAATATTTAAGTGTAATAATGTAATAAAACCAAGCAATGCACATGCACAAAATATATTTTGTCACATTTTATTAATTACCAACATGTTTCGATTGATTTTACAATCATCAACAGGGTAGCAGTGCAAGAATAATAAGAACACAACAAACTGCGTAATTATATAATTGGAACCACTAAACGTGGTAATGAATAATTAATAATATGTGATAAAACATATTTTATACACGTGCCTTTGTTGGTTTTATTACATAAGTTTAACACTATGGACGATTGTCGCACAAACCGAATTCAGATGATTTTATCGTAATATCTCGCTGAATGCGATGAAAATGCTTAGATATATTTTGTAGAGAAAATCAAAATAAATATTTCAAGTCACATATGTTTTTTTTTAAATCATGCCGTTTACGAGATCATTACGAAAAATACGGCAGAGCCAGGCAGGTCATAGGTGATAGACCATAATTCGGTCCAAGTAGATCCGATTTACATCCGGGTAATTAAGACAAAATACATAGAGGAAGAATGTTTAACACTTATTACCTTCGACTGGATAAATCTTGTAGGTCATGATGCAATTTACGCAAAGGAAAATTAGGTCAGAACTGCAAAGTTCTCCATAGAGTGTCATTTAGTGCGTCCTCTCTCATATTCCATTACCTGCAGACGTAATATTTAGTGCTTAGCATTACTAGATTATAATTAATTAATTAATATGGCAGCACATACCGTAGAGTGAAATTTGTTGTGGTGTTACGTAACTGCTTCGATATCGATGTCATATTCCTGTGCACTTTAGCTTTTTTACCGTTATTTGAAAAATGCGTTATTGAGGGAAAAGAAAAGATGCAATTCAGTATGTAAAGTATGTTGCTGACATTTAAGAACATGTAGTTTGGTGTTTCGATAGATTATGGATGTGTTTATAAATTCTGTATGAAATAATAAGGGGAGAATTATAAAATATTTCGTCAGGCTGAAATTTTGAGACCGACAAATTAACAAAGAAAAACAAATTAGAAATATAATAATTTTTAAAAGAACTATAACAAAACAAGACAATTATAGTTGTGAACGTAGTCTGAACAACAACAACAACAACAACAACAACAACAACAACAACAGCGTGGACCTAGTGGGTTAAATTCTAGGACCATCTACGAAGAGTCCAGAATACAAAGACGTGTTTTCTGAAGGTATACAGCAAAACGCTCAGAAATGTTTATGTAATGATTCCTTGTCTTGTTTACTATTCAGTGAAGAAACACGCTTGTCTAATATACAACCTATACGGTAAAGACAAGTGTTTATTTTTAGCAATTATTTCGATCAGCATTTAGATTACTTCACTATTGTTTACTTCTTTCGTCCTTTAGACGTCATACTAAAATTTGGCCGGTAGGGACAATAGATTTTTATTTTTCCAAAACATGGAGACCGGTTCTGGGGCTCACCCATCCTCCTATTCAATTAGTACCTGAGTTCTTTGCTGAAGATACAAGGGCTAAGGTGTGAAATTTATTCCCCTATATCTAGTGCCGATGTTAAGAATGTTTCGATCTGTACCCCAATTCCTCCTATACGCCTTCGTGGCGTGAACGGGGAAAACTTAACTTTGCTTTAGTCTGTGTGAAGAAAGTATTGCTTACCTGTATCAACATGTATAAACACAAACAAATGCAGGTTCTACGTTACGTTATAGCGTATAACCTCAAACGTCAGCACCTTCGCCGTATTTGTTGACTTCAGACACTATGCTACACACATATATACTTATTTTTATGATCTATTACTGTCCCAAATTTCATATACCTACATTCAGAAATGGGGCGAGCGGTGTAGTTGGTAGAGACGTTGTGCCACAAGACGAGTGGTTCCGGGTTCGATTCCCGTTAAGATCCTTGGAAATTTTCAAGTTACCTATTGCTTCTGTCCGCGTTCAGTGGCCCTGGGGTCCACTCAGCCTTCAACAGAAATTAGTACGAACGAATCTCCTTGGGGATAAGTGCTTTCGTCGCGTAAGTCATAACTCCGTCACCCTCGTGTAGAATGTCAAAGTAAGGATTAAAGCACAACTTTCCGTCTCCCCTCTGAGTGTTCATGACTTGTTAATGGAAAGCTTTGACTTTTTAAATTCAGTGGTTCATTATTTACCGCCATGAAATGTTAGCAAGGATGCCAATTTTATTTGACTTTCTACACAACTATCACCTTAACAGTCGCTGGATTTTGTACCTTGGTCTCTTCATATGAGATTCAGCACGCAAAACAACGCGAAGCTTAGTGCTGCTGTCCCTTCACAAGTACGCGCTTCCGCCATGTTGTATTACTGATTGTATACACTAAAGTGTACGGCTGGTCGGTGTCCTCCAATGGCATCACATTCACTCCAATTTCCGTGTCAGTGGATCAGTTGATCCAAAGTTTGAAATACATAAAACAGAAAGCACGTTGATCTAAAAAAAAATTCATACTTTCCATTTTAGGCGCTTTTGAACAAGAATTCAGGAAAGCGACTGTTACTTTGTCATTTCTCTCTGTCTGTCTGTTCGTCTGTTCGACTAGAACAACTCGAATTCCAATTGATGGATTTTCGTAAAATTTTGTATTATGGAGTTTGACTAAATCCTGTCAACGAGATTCAGTTTTTGATAAAAACGGACAAAAATTACGTGAACTTTACAAGAAGACGGTACGCATGTCATTGTCATTGGTTTTGTACTGGAGGTAACCAGTGCTTTCCGTGAGGTACGAACTGCGGTCGAAGAAACAATTGACGGTCGAAAGATGTAAGCTGAGGCAGGTTGCGTTACGTACGAAGAACGAACTGAAGCCGAAGAAACAGTTAACGATCTAAATATAACAATCAAGCATAAGCGACACTAATTATATTGATCAGAGCAGAGCAGGTTCTTGTAAAGATATGGAGAAAACTAATAAGACAAATAACAGAGCTAACGCACCAGACGTTTTACACTTTCTCTGTATGTCGTAAACTGTTAGGAATGAAAGTAGGCTAAATCATCATATAGGCTCTGGATGTACGGGATTTCTCTTGGAAATTTTTAGTGAGGATCCTGTCGTGATGCGTAAAAAAGCAGTTAAGTAAAAAGACCGTCAGTCACACCATACTGGTAAATGGTTATTTTCTAAAGTGCAGCATGTTTTGGCCTGTCCGTAAGCCGTAATTAATGAAGTGACTCGGTAGTTGTAATTAAATTTTGATTAAATATTACATATCTAAGGTTATTGCACATATTTTTAACCAGTGCCCGATGACGACTTACAGTTAAGCCCATACACTTTGCTTATTAGACGGTAAACCTTGTCCGATGTAATTGTAATGGACGGTATTTCTATTCATCTCTTCGTGAAAATCTGTCATCTTCTGTGTGTGCAGACTTTTTCACATTGATTTACCCTGATATTCCGCGGTAAGGTATACGTTTGTTTACATATGCACAGGAAAGAATATGTCGCTTTCGCTGCTTGGAAATGGGGAGAAAATTTTCTCTTGCTGTTTTACAAGATCACATAATTCTAGACCAGAAAGATCAGTGCTTACGAGTGATATGTCCTGAAAAGATAAAAATATGATGGACATCTGTCTTACACCTGCAAGTGTGTATCGGAAACGATGTAACAAGTCCTCGTAGCTTCTCTGAGACCACTCTTCCGGTATTTACCGCTTCCCAGGAGAGGTCAAGAGAAATCACAAATAATGTCAGCACAGTTACATCCCGTGCTGATATCTCGCAAACACAAGCGTACTGTTACACAACTATTGCCAATTTTCGGCTGGTGATAAATGCATCTGAGTTACGCTGATGACAATAAAATTCTCATAATAATTCTCCAATATCGCAGCAGTGTTCTAAGAGCCACCGTGTGATACGAATGTGATAAGTACAGGGGGTTTTACTCGTCCACCCTGGCGCATTTAAGCGAAGCCTTATGTCTGTATAGCCTTTGTTTACCGTGAAGTGATTGAAAGCGGATGTCTCCTTCCTGTGTGCTGCAAAGTGCATTTTCTAGTATAGATGACATTGCCTTGATGGATGCCCTTCTTATTATTGCCAACTGTTTTGGCAAGTAACCCTGTCTTATCTCCCTGCCCGCATTGAAGTGTAGTCATTCGCTTGATGACGCTACCCTTACATAATCTTCTTAAACTACCCTTCAGTTTGAAGAATAGCCTCAAAACACGATGCCGTCATTCTGAAAGTCTTTGAAGTGTATAAACCAATTTAGCAAAGTAAGTGGTAAGCATTGCACTTTTCGAGACGAGAAATTTCATCGTCTGTGTTTTTTCGAATGGATCATCCACGTGATATATGTGCTGTATAACAATCTTCAACAAATATCTCGTTCTTTCTTGTTTGGAATTATGCTACCTCCTTACATTATTAGTTTTACCTTACACGAATGTCGACCATCCTTATAACTTACCTACCTTCAATGCTTGCACAAACTCCATTCGTACTAAAGTGCACAATCTTTAACCCTATATCACTTTATTAAATCGGTCAGTATTAAACCATCCAAGTACACCTTCGTGTAAGGGTAACAACCAAAATTGTAAATTCGTGTTTGGGAGGTATCCTGTTTGAATCTCGACCGGTACACTGGCTATCTAGACTGAAGTCTTCTTGATTTTTTTAATTTCCTCGAAGTAAATGCTGGAATAATGCTGCGATTAGATAGCAACTACGTGTTTTAAAATTCTTTGTAATTCTTCCTCCAGCAGCTACCATATCTTCGATTTTATACAGTCTGAGATATTGGCAGAATCATAAAATGAACCACACAATTGCACCTTGCTATCTGGTGTGAGGGCTGTCCTCACTCTAGCAGGGTGATTTCTTATGTTTTGTGGTACGGACGATCACAGTATGAATCTTTACGGCCGTAGAAATTTAAGATCGTTAATTCGAATACACACTTCTCACTATCACCAAAACCTCTACATCTGTGCCATGTACCGACTTCTGACCTCAGGCGTTCCCATGGTGACCAGATGCACAGCCTGAAGTTCCGGCCGTGTTTGAAGTTGTATGCTGTGGAATTGCGGCCGCTTCCGAACGTAACTCTTATCAATATATCAAGAGCTCTGCCTTATAATTTTTTAGAGTGACGCAATGTCTGAAGTCCTGTAAAGACCCGGCAACTTCTAGTAACGTTTCAGGTGTTATCAGTAACCAGAAACTTATCAAGTGTTTAATTCATTTTTTCAGTAACTAAATTGGCGCATTGCTGGGCAGTGGTAAATATATGCCTATTTTTGCGCGATTTCTAGCAACCTCCGAGAAGAAGATGTGATCTGCGATTTTCTGGGATTTTACGCAGGTTTTAGTGGTAATTCCTTACCGACGTTTCGGAGCAACCTATCGGTTCCATCTTCAAGGTTCAGGAATCTTGGATTCTTGACCCTTGAAGATGGGACAATGTGTCACATCGCACAAGAGGGCAAATCTCATTTGCCTATCTTATTTTAACGCCAAATAACACGAGATTTGTTTCGCCACGTTTTACGTAGGTATTTCGTATGTTACTTAGAAAAAGAGGGTTTGTTTCCCTAAATGACAATGATCGCTTACTCATCATTGTAAGAGAAATACTGTGTTTTCGTGTACGTAGTAACGGTCTTGTAAAATACTGTCAAGTGAATTCCTTGTTTATATTATTTAATTTATATTTCATGCGAAAATTTTCATTTAACAACTCTTATATGTTTTATGCATATATTACATAAAACGCTTGGGGTAAATACTTCACGATTACAGAGCCACACTGTGTTTGTCGTGGCAAGCATTTTTGCCGGTTTGTGTGTTTTATTGGAAACACATGGTCAGGCCGAAGAAACAATCGAGTATCCAGCAAATAATACAAAAAACAGCAACCAGCTGGCAGTGCGTGAATATTTTGACTCAGAAACAAGTGTGAGTGATTTGGTGAGTGAGTGAAATATAGCGGGGGCAATAATGTTCCACAGTAATGCATAACAATCTAAAAAACTATAATCTGCATTTGTCATTATTTTGACACAGAATAAGACATCCTCTATGCGGTGTTAGGTACGGGCTGAGGTCAAATAAACAGTTGCTCTTCGACTGTGTACTTTACGACGTAAGAACTCTAGCTGAAGAAACAGTTGAGCATCATGCATACGACATAACACAGAATAACCAGACGGAAGCACTCCGTAGGGTTAAATCTACACTTAGTTTGATCTAGGAATAAAAAAAAAAAAAGCACATGAAAGATACCGTGGAGGAACGCGTGAATATTGTGTTAGGCGTCATTTGACGGGGACATGACGTGCATTACATATATTTAATTTAATGCCTAATTTTCGTTGCCAGTCCTGTAAGTGGTCAAGTGAAAATACATTTTTGCTTGGGATAACACTATATTGTCTTCTTCGCCATAAAACCATTATTATCTGACATATTTTAAGAGAGGTCGCTTCTTTACATTTCCATCCACATATTTAAGAAGACGATGGGTCACAATAATACACACACACACACACGCACACACACACACACACACACACAAACGCAGACTGACTGACTCCCTGACGGACTGACTGGCTGACTGACTGACAGACTGATTGACCAACCAACCACCCAACCAAGCAACCTATCTCCCAACCAACCAACAAACCAACCAACCAACCAACCAACCAACCAAACAACTAGCCAACTAACTAACTAACTTATGGATCACAGGTCCTCTGCTAGTCAAACAATTCATCGCATTTTATGGGACCCGAAATTTTCTTCCGTGTTCACAAGATCCCGCAATTTGTTCATGTTCTCGGCCAGATCAATCAGGTCCACGCCCATCCAGATAATTTGTTTAAGATCCATCGTACTATTATGCTCTCTCTTACATATAGATCTTCCAAGTGGAATCTTTCAGATTTCTCCATCACAACTCCATATGCACCTCTTCTCTCACCCATATGTCCAGCAAATTTCTTTCTTCATTCAAGCGACCGGATAGTATTTTGTGATGAGTGCAAACCATGAACCTCGGTACGAATGCTGTGCAGTTTCCTCGAGTCTTCCCTTACCTCATTCCTCTTCATCACCCCATTCTCGAAAACCCTCAGCCTATGCTTTTTCCTCAGTGTGGTAGACCAAGAGTCACACTAATATAAAGTGCCAGGCACAGCGGGATACTCAACCCTCAATATTCCCTGTGTCTGGTCATCTCAGTAAAACGTACGCAAATTCTGTTAAAGCTTAGGACTTTTATTCGGGATGAGTATAGTTCAACTCTCGGTAGAGTAAAGGAAAATCCTGGAGTTTTCCCGGTTTCGTTCTCCGTCTTTTCAGCCGAAATCCTGGATAGAACTGACCTTAAATCAGGCTACACCACCTCATCCATAAAATTTTATTAGTATTAACAATTAACTACTTGGCGTGGCGTGGGCCCGGTAGCTCAGTCGGTATGGCGACTGACTAGGGGCTGGACGGTCCGGGGTCGAATCCCGGTGGGGACGAGATTTTCCGCCCATCCAGGCCGGTTCTGGGGCCCACCCAGCCTCCTGTAAAATGGGTACCGGGTCTTTCCCGGGGGTAAAGTGCGGCCGGGGCGTGCTGCTGACCACTCACCCCCTTCTTGTGCCGCGGTCATGGAAGAGTAGAGCTATACCTCTACCCACCCTCTGGGCCACACCGGGCCTGTAACGGGATCACTTTATATTTTTTTACTTGACGTGGCGTTCCGCTTACTGACATCTAAAAATTCCAAATGCCTACAGTCTGATTGATTTCTCCGGAATGCAACCAAATTAATCATTCTTAGTTATAAATCCATGATCTGATTAAAAAATGTAGTTCTGAAACTTTTGTAGTTGATAAAAACTCGTCAAACAATCAGCGAAACAAAAAACGAGCGCCTGTTTAAGTACATTAGTGCTACGGTCCTTTTGCAACTTTAACGTTTCTAACTTACAGACGGCAGCATATGAGCACGCAGATGTAGTTGGATGCAAATATATATATGAGTATGCAAGTATATATGGATGCCAATATACGCATGTGCATTTATAGGCACGTGCTTGCAAAAATTGCGTGCCAGTGTTTTTGTTATAAGATAATAAAACTGAATTTCAATTACTATGGATATATAAAGTCAGCACATAAAATTTTGTAGAGAGACAAAGAAGATGAAATGACGAAGACAATTTAACAGACAACCAAACTTTGACGAACGACCATTCCACATCGATTCTCTTATAGCTATGCCTCATAGATCGGGTTATACAAGAGTTTTATGGACCTATAATGTTTTACGTACTTGCAAATTTAGATGGAGTGATTCACTGGTTTGTGTTACTGAATTCCTCTTCAGATTTCTTTCGCCGTGTTTCGTTCAGCTCATGAAAGAGGGACTGCATTCTGTTTAGAGACCATGGTGTGAAACGTTATGTCATTACTTTTATTATCTTAGAGATTAATATTACGCAGTGGACAATCCTACTGCTATAATGTAACGTAGTGCAAATTCCTGTACTTTATAGCCCTTCCCACTAAGATGGACAATTATTTTTGATATGTGCAGGGGATATAATAAACGTATGATTACATTCAAGCTGAACAACAGTCATAAAATCTAATTCACTGTAAATCAAACGTTTGCATCTTGCATCCCATCTGACTTTAGGCGTATATCAAAACTCAAGCAGTCCGGCTATAAAAAAGTTCAGTTTAGCTCCTGCAGCAGTGTACTTTGACGGTTCACAATTCTGCAACATTTCTTAACGTTCTTTTCTCTACCGCGAGGAACGTCTAAGTTCATCGTTCAACTCCGGAGCTTCAGATGCATCCCTTGGCGGGTGTCTGCGACCGCTTCACTTGTTAGTGGATATTCAAATCAAAACTCAGTGCATTTTATACCAATTAACTACCAGGCAAGTGGGATTTCTCAGCACTGGGAGACGTTAACAACAACACATGTTGTATGAGAATTTAAATTTTTACAGTTCTGTTGATAAGATTTAGTTCTTCTGTGATGACATCGTGTCTGTTGGTAAATAGTAATGATTAGTTACTTATCTATTGATAAGGCTTCATACGCGAAAACATTTACGTCACCTGCTGTTTCTTTTGTGGTGGGGGGGGGGGGGGG